>CENP01055206.1_pt1 | contig 12614 bp, 14 predicted proteins | sample 361281 | NCBI WGS metagenome assembly CENP01 (sample SAMEA2591122, study PRJEB7988) | marine metagenome | biome: marine biome (ENVO:00000447); feature: deep chlorophyll maximum layer (ENVO:xxxxxxxx); material: saline water (ENVO:00002010), including plankton (ENVO:xxxxxxxx) | depth 70 m
AAAAACTTGAAGATATTCATGACTATTTAGATGCTATTCCAGAAATTGGTAAAGTGTTAAGTGTTGCAAGCGGAGTTAAGCTTGCAAGGCAAATAAATAATGGAGAAGATTTAAATGATCTAGAATTAGCTCTTTTACGATCAGTACTACCTGAGGACATAAGAGAAACTTTATTATATTCATACATAAATAAAGATGATTCTGTTGTTCGAATTTCAACAAGAGTCAATGAGTCTTCATCTAATTTAAATAGAAAAGAATTATTAGACAAGATCAATAATGATCTTCAAAATAAATTTAATTTAAAAAAATCTGAGTATGAAATTACAGGATTGGCAGTTTTATATAATAATATGCTCCAATCTTTGTTTCAGTCCCAAATAGGATCCTTGCTAATTGTTTTTGCTGTTATTTCTTTGATGTTATTTTTAATCTTTAGGTCTTTAAAGGTAATGATAATTGGATTAATTCCTAATATATTTGTAGCATCATCTGTTATGGGGTTATTGGGTTTGTTAAAAATACCATTGGATATTATGACTATAACTGTAGCTGCGATAAGCGTTGGAATGGCAGTTGATAATACTATTCACTATATTTATAGATACAAAAAAGAGTTAAAAAAGAACAGTAGTGAATTGGCTTTAAAGAATGCACACAGCACAACAGGAAGGGCAATTTTTTATACAGCATCAACTATTGCTGCTGGCTTTTGTATATTATCCTTATCAAATTTTTTTCCAACAGTGTTATTTGGAGTATTTACATCAATAGCAATGATATTAGCTTTTGTAAGCTCATTAACTTTACTGCCAAATCTATTAGTAAAATATAGAGTTTTTGAATAATATTAAAATATGGGACCATTAAAAAATATTAAAGTTCTTGAATTTTCAGGCATTGGACCTGGTCCATATTGTGGAATGTTATTAGCTGATATGGGCGCCGACGTTATCAGATTAAGCAGGAAAGATAATGAGGGACTTGAAAATAAATTTGATATTCACAATAGATCAAAGCGTTCAATAACTGCAGATCTTAAAAATGAGGCAACTATTTTTGAAATACTAAAGCTAATAGACCAAGTAGATGTTGTATTCGAAGGATACAGACCGGGTATTATGGAGAAATTAGGCATTGGACCAGATGTTTGCCTTAAAAGAAATCCTAAGCTCATATATGGAAGAATGACAGGTTGGGGCCAAGAAGGACCAATGTCTAATTTAGCAGGGCATGACATTAATTACATAAGTTTATCTGGAGCCTTAAATGCTATCGGACGGAAAGACTCAAATCCATTAGCTCCATTAAATTTGGTAGGTGACTATGGCGGTGGTGGTATGCATTTAGCTTTTGGAATAGTAGCTGCTCTCATCCATTCATTAAAAACTGGAGAGGGGCAAGTAGTTGACTCAGCCATGATTGATGGCTCACTTTCATTAATGTCTTTCTTTTATTCTTTGAAAGAAATGGGGCATTGGACAGATAAAAGAGAATCTAATTTATTAGATGGGTATGCACACTTTTACGACACATATGAATGTAAAGACAATAAATTTGTTGCAATAGGATCAATAGAATCACAATTTTATAATGAGCTTTTAGAAAAACTGCAAATAGATGATAGAAGGTTTTTAGACCAATACAATAAAGAATTATGGCCAGAACTTAAAGACATAATTACAGCTAAAATTAAATCAAAATCAAGATCTGAATGGATTGAAATATTTTCTGAAAGTGATGCTTGTGTTACACCAGTTCTTGATATGGAAGAGGCTCAAGCTCATCCGCATAACATTTCACGAGAAGCATTTACAAATATTGATGGCTTTAATCAACCAAATGCATCTCCAAGATACTCCAAGACTAAGCCAGAAATTAAACATAATGCAAAAAAGATTGGAGCAGATTTAGAAGATGTTTGTGATGAATTTAATTTAGTTAAAGAATCTTTTTAAATTACTCTATATTAAAAAAACTAATACTATTTTTAAAAGTTTGTTTTCTTAATATCTCTTCATCAATATCCATTAGCTCAGATATCTCGCTTGCTATATGATTTAAATAAGATGGTTCATTTCTATTATTTTTAGGCTTGTTAGCAATATTTTTAGGTATAAGATATGGGCAATCAGTTTCAATCATTAACTTAGATAAAGGAATGCCTTTAATTGCATTCCGAAGTTCAATATTTCTTTTCGCATCACAAATCCATCCAGTAATACCTATAAAACAATCAAGCTCTAAATAATCATCTAGTTGTTCCTGAGTTCCTGTAAAACAATGAACAATTTTTCTATTTATATCTGACGAATATTTCCTTAATATTTTTATGAAGTCGTTATGTGAATCTCTTTGATGAAGAAATAGAGGTTTGTTTGTGTTTATAGCGATTTTAATTTGCTCTTCAAATGCATATATTTGTTCTTCATATGTAGATAAATTTCTGAAGAAGTCTAAACCTGTTTCGCCTATCGCATGAGGATTATTTATATTTACAGCATCGTGAAGTTTCTTTAAGTATTCGTCATTAATTTCACTTGCATGATGAGGATGAACTCCAATTGTGAAAAACATATCTTTTGAATATTGATTATAGATTTTTAATAACTTATCTAAATCAATCATTCGACTACATATAAGACCAAATTTACTAATCTTATTATTTATAGCTTTATGAATAACTCCATCTAAGTCATTATCAAATCTTTCATTGGTAAAGTTACAAGCTATATCTACGATTTCATGCATAAGTACAGTTATTAGTTTCTAATAATATAAATTATGAACTAAAATTAACTAATCATGAATCAATTTGAAAGATTTCAAGATGCTTTGAAAATAGAGAGTATTGAAGATAAAAAATTTATAGTTAATCCAAATACTAATTATTTTGTTGGTAATACACCTCATGGTGGCTATTTAATGGCAGTCATGCATAAAGCTCTTACAAGTATATTGCCTCACGGAACAGCTATAAGTTCATCTGTTCAATATCTAGATAGAATTAATTCAGAGCCATTTGAGCTTGAAGTTGAAATTTTTAAAATAAGTAGAGGGAGTTCATCGGGAATAGTTAAACTAAAACAAAATGATAAAATCTGCACTACTTTTACTGGAACGTGTTCAGATTTTGAGTTTATGAAAGGTTACGATGATCTTGAAAAACCTCTACCCGATATCTTTAATGAAAGTGATAAGAAAAATTATGTAAAGATGAATTATGACAATATATCAAAAGGTTTTACACCTGCATTCATTCAACAACTTCAGTGCTCAATTCACCCAGATCATGTTTGGTGGAATAGAGAAATAGGATCTGACAATAGTGTGAACGAAGCAAGATGTTCTGCATTTTTAGAAATGGAAGGAGGAATACCAGATCAATTTTGTTTATCATTTTATTCCGATATTCTTCCACCAGTAGTGAGTAATAAATTTGGTCCATTAGGCTGGATACCTACCATTACCTTAACAACACATATTAGACAATTGCCGACAACCTCAGAAGTTTATGCTGATTTCAAAGCAACTGACATCAATAAGGGATATTTTGAGCAAGATTGCAATATATGGGATTTAAATGCAAATTTAGTTGCTTCGAGCCGACAACTAACTAGAATACTAAAATCAGAAGATAAATTATCATAAAATATTAATTTAAAGGAAGACTAATGCAATTCAAAGGTACAAAAAATTATATATCAACAGATGACTTAAGCATGGCTGTAAACGCAGCTAAATCTCTTGAAAGGCCCTTATTAGTTAAAGGTGAGCCTGGGACAGGTAAAACACTTTTAGCAATAGAGGTTGCTAATGCATTAAATATGGAATTAATTGAATGGCATATAAAGTCAACTACAAAAGCATCGCAAGGCTTATATGAATATGATGCGGTAACAAGGTTAAGAGACTCACAACTTGGAGATGAAAGGGTTAAAGATATTTCTAATTATATAAAGAAAGGAAAATTATGGGATGCATTTACAGCTGAGAAACAAGTTGTTTTGTTAATTGATGAAATAGATAAAGCTGATATAGAGTTTCCAAATGATTTACTTCAGGAACTAGATAGAATGGAGTTTTTTTGCTATGAGACAGGAGAAACAATAAGAGCAAAACATAGACCTTTAATTATAATGACTTCCAACAATGAAAAAGAGCTGCCTGATGCTTTTTTAAGACGTTGTTTTTTTCATTATATTCAGTTTCCAGATAGAGGAACAATGAATAAAATCGTTTCAGTTCATTATCCGAAGATAAAAAAGAAACTTGTAAACGAAGCTCTTGAGATCTTCTTTGATTTAAGAAAAATACCAGGGTTAAAGAAAAAACCATCAACTTCTGAGTTAATAGATTGGTTGAAGTTACTATTATCAGATGATATGCCTGACGAAATTCTCAAAAATGCTGACTCATCAAAAGCTATTCCTCCTTTATATGGAGCATTATTAAAGAACGAACAAGATGTGCAACTTCTTGAAAGATTAGCATTTATGTCAAGAAGAGAATCTAATTCTAAATAAATGTTAATTAATTTATTCCAAACCATTAGATCGTCAGGTGTTCCATGCACCTTAAGAGAGTTACTTGATCTTCTTGGTGCACTTGAAAATCAATTAGTGTATGCAGACATTGATGATTTTTATTATCTTTCAAGAGCTACATTAGTAAAAGATGAAAAACACTATGATAAATTTGATAGAGCTTTTGAGATATATTTTAAAGGTATTGAAAGAATGGAGGATGTCTTTCAAGCATTGATTCCTGAGGATTGGCTTCGCAAAGCATTTGAAAAAGAACTCGATCCGGAAGAATTAAAAAAAATCAAATCTTTAGGAGGTTTAGAAAAACTACTAGATGAATTCAAAAAACGTCTTGAAGAACAAAAGGATCGACATGAAGGTGGAAATAAATGGGTTGGCACTAATGGAACATCTCCTTTTGGACATGGAGGCCAAAATCCCGAAGGAATTCGAATTGGAGGTCCTGGAGGTCAAAATAAAGCAGTAAAAGTATGGGAACAAAGGCAATACTCCAACTTGGATGATTCAGTAATTATTGGCACTAGGGATATAAAAATGGCTTTAAGGCGGTTAAGAAAATTTGCAAGACAAGGTAATGATTTAGAATTAGATATGGATGATACTATAAAGTCTACTGCAAAAAACGCAGGATATCTTGATATAAAGATGGTTCCAGAGAGACTTAATTCAGTAAAAGTTATAGTTTTATTTGATGTTGGTGGATCAATGGATCCATATATTAAATTATGTGAAGAACTATTCTCTGCAATTAAAACAGAATTTAAAAATTTAGAATATTTTTATTTTCATAATTGTATATACGAATCTGTATGGAAGGATAACAGAAGAAGGTCTCAGGAGAGATTTCTTGTCCAAGACATAATTAATAAATATTCATCAGACTATAAAGTTATAGTTGTAGGAGATGCAACTATGGCTCCTTATGAAATAACTAATGCCGGAGGCAGTATAGAACATTGGAATGAAGAAGCAGGACATACATGGATAAAAAGACTCTCACAACATTTTGAAAATATGGCTTGGCTTAATCCTGTTCCCGATGATCATTGGGACTATACATCGTCAATATGCATTATACGAGATCTATTTGAGAAGAGGATGTATCCTTTAACACTTAAAGGATTAGAAGATGGTATGGCAGAACTATCAAAATGAATAATCAATTAGAAAAAGAAAGTGGTATTAAATGGGGACCGTTTAGATTAAGAATTCCATTTATTCATATTAGATTTCTTTCTGGTGAATTTATTCAGGGCTTAGTAATTTCTGGAGCAACTGCCTTAGCTGGAGCACCTATTGTTATGGCCTTGGGTTTAAGTTTTGAACAGGCAGTAGCCTGTTCTCTTATAGCTAGTACGCTTATAACGTCAGGTCCAATTATATTTGGAGAACCTCTTGCGCCTGGTTGGGTTACACCAGCACTGCCTTTGGTAATTGCTTTTTTTATTTCGAAGGGTTTTTTTGATGGTGTATATAGAGAAGAAGCATTCCAATATATGGCAGCCATGTGTATAGAATTTACTATAATAATTATCATCCTTGGTGTTACTGGTTTAGGAAAAGTAATTGTAGAAAAAATTCCAAATGCCTTGAAATCAGGAATTATCTTAGGAGCAGCATTAGCTGCTTTTTATCAAATATTTTTTAGTGATTTTGAAAGATATATTGGAAATACTCCAGTCGCTATGACAACAATTCTCATAATTTGTACTATTACAACATTCTCAGAACCATTTAAAAAATTAGCAAATAAGAATAAGGCCTTAAAGATAATCGGTTCTTTGGGCTTATTGCCTGGTTTCATTCTTGCAACTTTGGGAGGCTTTCTTGCAGGAGAAATTACTTTTGATATTCAAATGGGCTTTATACTTCCTCCAATCGATGATGTTTATAAGCTTACATCACCATTCTCAATTGATTTTCCACCTTTTACTTATTACTTAGAAGTTCTACCTCTTGTAATTATTGGATATCTTCTTCTTTTTGGTGACTTTGTTGCAGGAACTGAAATTCTAAAGGATGGACAAAAGAATAGATCAGATGAACAAATAAGTATTGATATTAATAGATCCCATAATAGTGTTGGTATTAGAAATCTTTTAGGAGTAATTATAAATCCCTTTTTTCCAACTCAAGGTGCTTTGTGGACTGGAGTTCATGTGGTAATAGTTGAGAGATGGAAACAAGGACCAAATGTAATGAAATCTCTGTTTGATGGAATTGGATCTTATTACTTAATGGGAATTCCGTTACTATTTTTTGTTCTTCCATTTATAACATTTATGAAACCATTAATACTTTTAGCACTTGGAGTAACTCTAGTTTTAACAGGATTAGCTTGCTCTTATGTGGCAATGTCATTGGTAAAAAGAAATTCTGAAGTTGCAATATCAATAATTACTGCGTTATTTATTGCTTTTGGTGAATATAATGGAGTCGCTGCTCCCTGGATAGGATTATTGGTGGGACTATTATTATCTTTGCTATTAGTTGATCAAAATTTTGATGAGGAAGAAATTGACTAATTTTGCTTTAGAAATATCAGATTTAAAAAAAGTCTATTCAGGAGGAACTGAAGCCCTGAAAGGTATTTCTTTAAACGTAAACGAAGGAGATTTTTATGCGCTATTGGGTCCAAATGGAGCTGGTAAATCATCAACCATTGGTATTATTGGAACACTTGTTACCAAAACAAGTGGTAGTGTAAAAATTTTTGATTTTGATATAGATGAAGATGCGGCGATGGCCAAATCTATACTTGGTGTCGTCTCACAAGAAATAAACTTTTCTCAATTTGAAAAAGTAATAGATATTGTTACAACTCAAGCTGGCTTTTATGGAATAACACGAAAAGAAGCTAAACCTAAGGTAAAAACTATGCTAGAAAGACTTGGCCTATGGGATAAAAGAAATGATCAGGCAAGAACACTTTCTGGAGGTTATAAAAGAAGATTGATGATTGCTAAAGCACTAATTCACGATCCAAAACTATTAATACTAGATGAACCAACAGCTGGAGTTGATATTGAACTTAGAAGAGAGATGTGGTCATTTCTGAAAGAAATCAATGATAATGGAACAACCATTATTTTAACAACACATTACTTAGAAGAAGCTGAACAACTTTGTAGAAACATTGGAATCATTGATCACGGTGAGATTGTGGTTGATACGACAATGAAAGATCTTCTCAGTAGATTAGATGTTCAAGGTTTTGTTCTGGATCTTGAAAAACCACTTGAAACAGAGCCAAAAATAGAGGGATTTGAGTTAAGATTAGAAGATTCTTTAACCTTAGTTACCGCAGTAAATAAAAATACCTCTATAAATAATTTGTTTAATGAATTAAATAAAATTGGAATAAAAGTAAAATCAATGAGAAATGAATCTAATAGACTTGAAGAATTATTTATTGAAATGGTAAAAAAATAAAATAATGAAAGTGAGTAAAACTAAAATTTCAGTAACACTTTGGACATTAACTTATAAAGAAATAAGAAGATTTATGAGATTATGGATTCAAACTTTAGTTCCACCTGCTGTTACGATGTCTTTATACTTTGTAATATTTGGTTCTCTCATTGGTCCAAGGATTGGTGAAATGGATGGGTTTGATTATGTCCAATTTATGATTCCTGGATTAATAATGATGTCTGTAATAACAAATTCATATGCTAACGTTGTTTCATCCTTTTATGGAGTAAAGTTCCAAAAATCCATTGAAGAATTATTAATATCGCCCATGCCAAACTGGGCAATACTACTTGGTTTTATTTTAGGCGGAGTTACAAGAGGAGTTTTAGTTGGAATTATAGTTTTTTTTGTAAGCCTGATATTTTATCCAGAATTTGAAATAGCTAATTTTTCTCTTACTATCTTCGTTTTATTTTTGACTGCAATTTTATTTTCTTTAATGGGTTTTTTAAATGCAATTTTTGCAGATAGTTTTGATGATATATCTGTCATACCTACTTTTGTATTAACACCTTTGATATATCTAGGAGGAGTATTTTACTCAATAAATATTTTACCTGAATTTTGGAAATCAGTTTCTATGGCAAACCCAATGCTATATGTTGTTAATACATTTCGTGAGGGCATGCTAGGTATTAGTGATGTATCCATAATATTTTCATTATCAATGATTGGATTGTTTATTGTTCTGCTTTCTTCCTTATCACTTTATCTCCTCCATAAAGGAATTGGCATTAGAGAATGAAAACCAAGTATCTTGGAAAAAATAATAAAAATAATAAATCAGGAAGAGACCTGCTAGATTGCATTGAAAGAATTAAAGTAGATATTAAATATGGACATGATATTTGGAATGTTTACGATTTCATGTATCTTGATCAAAACAAAATCCCAAATCTATCACTTTTAGAAATTGTAATTCCATCTAACTCAAAATTTATAGTTGAATCTAAATCCATGAAGTTATATTTGAATCATTTTTATAACAAATCATTTAAAACAAAAAATGAAATTACTAAAAAGATACAAAAAGATATTGAAAACAAAATTAAATCAAAGATCAAAGTTAGATTTTTAAAATCTTTTGTTAAAGAACCAAATTTTATTACACTTAACAATCTTCAATTAAAAAACACGCCAATCAAGAAAATTCTTAAATTTAATGGTTTTAGATCAATCTGTCCCGTTACATCACAACCTGATTTTGCAAATATCTATATCTACTCAGATAAATCTATTGAAACTAGTTGGCTAGTAAAATATCTAATGTCTTATGCTAATCATGGTGGCTTTCATGAACAATGTATTGAGACAATATTTAATGATATTAAGACCAATTACGAAATGAAACATCTTGAAGTATGTGGCAGATTTCAAAGAAGGGGTGGTATTGATATTAACCCGTCAAGAGGAACTCATATTAAAAAACTATTCATTAATTTTAGGGAATTTAATCAATAGGACTTAAAACAGTAATTTAATTAAAATATAATGATTTTTTTTATGGCGGAAGGTGAGGGAATCGAACCCCCGCGCCGTTTCCGACGACACCTTTCCAAGGTGCTGCATTACCGCTCTGCCAACCTTCCTATTTGACTTAATTATACTTGTATTAAAAAACTTGTTTCAAAATATCTTTATATGTATGATTTTGATATGTCTTCTAAGTATAAAAAGGATTTAATAAACATTCTTGAAATGCTATCTAATATTGAAAAGGACTTAGATCTGATTAAATATAATGATTCTGAAAAAAAGGTTTATTATACAATCGCGCGTAAAATATCATCTGATGAAGTCTGCAATATCTCGGATATTATCAATGATTCAGGTTTATCTAGATCCACTGTATATAAAAGTATTAAAAAATTCGAATTAGATAATCTTCTTTCTATACATCAATCAAATGATGATAAAAGAGAATTTAATTTAGTTCTTTCTTAATTAAAGATTTTAAAAATATGATTAAACACAATCTTAATCATTTTATTAAGGTTTCATTAACTGTTTATATATTTTCAATGTTTATTTTTTCTATTTGGTCATATTTACAATACTTAGATCTCGCAAATCTTAATCCTAATAGAGAATGGACAGGGAGCTTATGTTATCTGCCACATGGTTCAAGAGTATTAATGTTATGTTTTTTTAGATATTACTCTTTACCTGCTTTATATTTAGTTGAAATTAGTGGCCCACTATTAATATATGATGAGGGTTTTGTAGATGGATGGAGTTTTGCATCACTTGGTTCACTTGCTTCGGTTATTATTTCAATTGAGCTCGTTAGATGGTCAAATATTGCTCCGGGTAAGTTTTCATTATTTAAACCAATAAATTTTAAAAACTATAAATATTTATTTTTAGTAATTGTTATATCAGCATGTTTAAACGGTTTATTTGCTAACTTAATCATTTCACTTATTAGTAACTCTATTATGGTAAATGTTATTACTGTTTTCAGGTTTATGGTTGGAGATATACTGGGAGCTTGTGCAGTTGTATTAGCTCTATGGGTAATATTTACAACTTTAGTTGATAATAGACTAGTCATTTCTCCCGATGAATAATATTCTTTACTACTGTATATTTATACAGTATAATTTGTATTATGGACAATATAACCTATATAACAAAAGATCCTATATTAAATGAGTTAAATAATTCGGTTGACAAAGAATCAACAAAGAAAATGATTGCTTTTAAACATTTTAATAATAATCTAAGTTTATTAGATGATTATTTACAAGCAAACAATGTTTCTAAAACAACTAATAAACTCAATAATAATTTATATACAAAAAAGACTCAGTTAGAATTCTCATTTTAATTTATTAAATCACTTTATTTAGAACTCATACTGTATATAATTTAAGTTGGTGTCTTGTTTAAGAATTTTTTAAGGGGGTTTTTAAACATTCTATTTCTACCCTGAGCATGGAGGTGGTCCTATTAGTATTTATTTAACAACAGGAAACGGAGGATTTACCTTTTGACAGGGGTAATTGTTTAGTTTCCGGCTAGAATTTGTCTTAAACGAAATCTAGTTATAACCCCCAAATTATTTTGGGGGTTTTTTTATATATTATGGCAATAAAATATTGGGCTGTATTAACTTTTCTTGGTGCCATTTGGGGCAGCGCGTTTATTTTTATTAAAATTGCTGCACCCGAATTTGGTGCAGTTGGATTAGTTCAAGCAAGATTAATTATTGCTTCACTAGTTTTTATACCAATTTTATTAAGACCTAAATATTTAAAATTATTTAATAGTGCATGGAAGCACTCATTAGTTTTAGCAATATCAAACAATGCTATACCGTTTACTTTGTTTTCATTTGGAAGTTTTGGTGCTGATTCAAATATATTAGCTATTTTAAATTCAACTACTGCATTTAACACTATGATAATTGCATTTCTTTGGTTAAATGAAAAAGTAACAATAAAACAAATATTTGGATTAATACTTGGTTTTATTGGTGTAATAATTCTTGTAAATCCTGACTCTTCATCAACTTCAATTTTTTCAGCAATTTTATGTTTAATTGGTGCGACATGTTATTCATTTTCAACTGTATTCATTCAGAAGTATTCAGCAAAAACCAATAAATTTGTATTAATTGGATGGTCAATAGTTTTAAGCTCAATAATTATGTTGCCAGTTACACTCTTTAATCTTCCACCAAATATTCCATCAAGCGATGCAATTTTTTCAGCATTGTGGTTAGGAGGCATTTCTACAGGACTAGCATTTTTCGGATATGTTTATCTAATAGAAAAAATCGGAGCCGTGAAAACTTCTACAGTTGCATATTTTTTACCAATATTTGGGATAATATGGGGCTCGGTTTTTTTAAATGAAGTTATTACAATTGGTATTATTATGGGATGTTTAACAATTTTAATTGGAGTCTTCTTAGCAACTTCTAATAAACGTAATAAGATTTCTGGAGAAATTCATGCAAACTAACACCTTAGATTCTCTGCTTGCAGAAGCTAACAAAATTATAAAACGTTTGTCTTTTCAGGAGTCAATGGAAATGATTAATAATACTAAAACTATAATCATTGATGTTCGAGAAGAATCAGAGGTTTTTAACCTTGGCATTATTAAAAATGCTATTCATATCCCAAGAGGTTTATTAGAATTTAAATTATCACCAAATTCACAAAATAATCCGGTTAAGATTGATGATGATACAAATATACTTGTATATTGTGCAGGTGGTTACAGATCAGCATTAGGAGCAAAGTCTTTATATGATTTAGGATTTATGAATGTTTTTAACATTGGTGGTTTTCAAGAATGGATAGATGCTGGTGGTGAAATCCAACCACATTTATAACTTTATTTTAGACATATTCATTATTAACAATAAATGTATAATGTTTACAACATACTTAGCCTGGGGGGTACAAATATGAATAAATATTTATTTACATTTGCATTTGTAGCAACTTTGACAACTAATATTTTTTCTCAAGATGTTGAAGAAGTAATTGTTACAGCAACAAAAACTGAAAAGACTTTGCAAGAAGTACCTGTAGCAGTTTCTGTTGTATCTGGAGATACAATTGAAAAAGCAAATATTAC
>CENP01132248.1_pt1 | contig 12614 bp, 16 predicted proteins | sample 361281 | NCBI WGS metagenome assembly CENP01 (sample SAMEA2591122, study PRJEB7988) | marine metagenome | biome: marine biome (ENVO:00000447); feature: deep chlorophyll maximum layer (ENVO:xxxxxxxx); material: saline water (ENVO:00002010), including plankton (ENVO:xxxxxxxx) | depth 70 m
ATCACAATCCTCATAATGAGTTTTATGTTTTGGCATTAATAGTAAACACCCTTTTTAAAGGATTCTTTACTTATTGTTGGAAGTTCCTTGTTGGTATTCAATCCTTTTGGTTCAGAATAAAGTATTTCAGAATTAATTTCACCTTGATTTGGTTTGTCAACTTCAGAAAGTTTTGGAATAAATTTACCCCAAGGTTTAGTGGTAATTGGAGACACAAAGTCTTTTTCTGTTCCATTCCTAAATTTTATTTTCCAAGAAATTGTCCCTTTTTCTTCCTCTCTTCTCACTCTTACGCTATGCCCCATGGGCGCAAAATCAGCGTACCCTCTAACATCAATTGCATGATTTGGACATGCTTTCACACAAGAGTAACACTCCCAGCAAAAATTAGGCTCAATATTTTTAGCACGTCTAATAGTTTCATCAATGTGCATAATATCTGACGGACAAATATCTACACAGTGGCCGCATCCATCACATCTAGTCATATAAACGAAAGTTGACATAATTTTATTCTCCTTTTTTAATTTCTTTTATCATATTAATAGTGTTTTGGTTCCTCTCTTTTTATACCTAGGCCAAATTGTTCAGGAGCATCTGCTGGAGGAGGTAAATTATCTCTCGATCCATCAGCTTCTGCTAAATTTTTTTGAATTGCTGCTCCAGGTTTATAAAACATATGGGCAAATTTTGACCAGTATACACCGCCAAATAAAACAAGATTAGATATAATAAATAATGCTAAAAATAATGTAGCATCCCATCTATTTTCTAAACTTAAAGATTGCAGGAATGACCAAATTAAACCAAAGAAAGCGCATGCTATGAGCGCTAATACAAAAAGATCTGCTTGAATAATTCTGTACCAAGGAAAAGCTTCTGAATAAACATCAACTCTTAAAAAAAACCAAAACCACGAACCTCCAACTACAGTCATTATAGCGCCTAAATGCCAAATAATTGGCCATAGAATTGGTGTCTCTGAAGAAGGTGAAGCATAACAAAAAATCATTACTACTGAGCCAACCCAAAACAATATTGTTCCATACATTCCAAGTAAATGGGCTACTCTTCTTTTTCCCGCACCTAACTCAGACGTAGTTGCTATATCACTTGCTATAGTTTTTAAAATAACAGAGGTTTTTTCTGTTGTAGAAAGATTTTTTTTTGCTGACTTTTTAGCTTTTTTAGCATTTTCAAAAAAATACTTAACATTTTTTTTATGAATAATGTCAAGAAGAGTACTTACTATTACAAGTGAAATCATAATAATTACAAAGGCTTGCATCATTATAGGTGCAACCGTGCCAGAGAGTTGAGAAAAAGGATTGACAGTAATCAACATATGACTTTTCCTTAGTTTAGTTGGTTAGATTTTATTAAGCAGCTGCCTGAAGTTTATGTTTAGCAGCCATACCGCTTAAAAAATTCCATAGATATTTCGCCGTTGACAATGCAGCTTTTTCAGCTTTATCTTGTTCTTCTTCAGACAAGCTATCTAATAATTTTTCGCAAGCTTCTCTGTGATGAACGTCTGCTGCTTTATGAACTTCAAAAAATTCCAAACCTTTTTTTGAATTTACTCCGTAGTGAGTTTTAAGACCTCTTATTTTTGTATCTGCTATTTCAGGAACTTGTCTTTCGTACGTGTATAAAGATCCTAATCCCTCCGCATAACTAGCCCTTGCATTTTTGAAAAAATTTTCAATTAGCTCTTTCGTAAAATTATAACTTTCTTTTTTTTCAATTTCATCAGCTTTTGCACCAACTGAAAGAGCAAAGTTTTTCCAGAGCATAGGGTGATCTGCATCTTTTTTTTCTTCATCTTGTAAGTTTTCAAGAAGTATTCTTCTTTTATCAAGATCTTCGCAAATTGAATGTGTTGCACTTATATATCTAGGAAATGCTTTTACATGTTGGTAGTACTGCTCAGCATAATCTTTAATAATTTCTCTATTTAATTTTCCTTCATTCCATGACTTGTAGAATGGGTGTTTAAGTAAGTGATACTCGTCTAGTTTTTCATTTAGTTTTTTTGAAAACATTTAATCTCCTTTGTTGAGAAGATTCTATTGAAAATTAAAATAAATGGGAAGTGAAATAATGTATCTACCCATACAACCTTAAATTGTAACTTTTTCCCTAAGTATTGGTTTTTCATCTATTGGCAGATGAACCAAGGTGGCAAAAAGTGATAAAGCAATTGAGATATACCAAGCGTAATCATAGGAGCCGTAAAGGTCGTAGAAATATCCGCCTAAATACGCTCCAAAAAAAGATCCTATTTGATGACTAAAAAATACTATACCAAAAAGTGAACTTAAATACTGTGTACCAAAAATTTGAGCAACAATACCGTTTGTTGGCGGCACAGTTGATAGCCATAGCATTCCAAAAGCGATACCAAAAATTATTGATGTCATCATAGAAACAGGTAAAAAAATAAATAATGCAATAACTACTGCTCTTGAGAAATATAAAATACTTAACAAAATTTTCTTACTGTATTTCGTGCCAAGATAACCCATCCCCAGAGTACCAATAATATTAAAGAATCCAATTAAAGCTAAAATAATAGCTGCCGACCATTCGCCTAATCCTTTTTCTTGCATATAACCAGGTATATGAGTCGCGACTAAAGTGATTTGAAAACCACAGACAAAAAAACCCGAAACTAATAAGACATAACCTTTATGTGAAAAGGCTTCTTTAATAGCTTCAATAAAAGATTGTTTTTTTATTGAAGTGGACTCAAGAATAACTGATTTCTTAACTGGAAAAAGAAAAATGGAAGCAATTAATCCGAATAAAATAAAAAACAAATAATAAAGAAGGGTATTTTCCCAGCCAAATTCTATAAGACTGTATTTAGTAAATAAGGGTGTCGCAAAATATCCCACTGATGCTGAAGCTGTAACTATTCCTGTAGCCAAAGTTCTTTTTTCATTGGAAAAATGTTTCCCTACCTCAGAAACAGGTACGCTCATTGCAGTAGCTCCAAGGGCTGTACCAACTAAAACACCTAGACTTAATTGAAAGTATATTCCTGTATTAGGTCCGTTAAAAAGAAGGAAAATACCTAGGCCAAAAACTAAAAAACCCAAAAAAACTGCTTTGTTACCTCCGTACTTATCCGCAAATAATCCAAAGATAGGAGCCATTAATCCCCAGAAAAACATTTGTATACCAATAGCTAATCCAAACTCTGTTCTAGAAACTGATAATGCCTCCTCAAAAACAGAAAAGAACAAACCAAATGTTTGTCTTAATCCCATTGAGACAAGAATGATACCGCAGGCGGATAAAAGAGTTATAAGGGCAAGCTTGTTTTGAATAAATCTGTCTGACATTTTAGTATTCAAAAATATTTTACAATTTTCCTTCTTTTCTCATTCTCTCTCTAATCTTTGTAGCTGAAATTTGTTGAGTTTTTTCATCAAGAACTATTTCCTCTATTTTATATCCTACGCCTCTGCCATAGCAGATATTAGTTATGTTTGGAACCAAAGTAACTTTTACTCTATTTTTATAATCTTTTAATGCGCTTAATATGTTTTTTTTAACAGTCTCAAAGTCAAAGGGATTATCGCCTACACCTTTAACATCTCTGACCATTATATTTACCTGACCAGTTTTTTTTAAAATTTCTTCAAAAAGTTTTTGATGACCGTCGTGCCACGGCTGCCATCTACCCAACATTTGAGCAGTAGGTTTTTTATTATCCCAAACATAGTCTTCCATTTTGTTCCCCATAAATTATTTTAAATTAAATTTTAATTTATTTACTTAATATGCCTTAAAGATCTCTTTAAATCACTAATTAAATCTTTTGGATCCTCTAGCCCAATATGAAGTCTCACTAAATGTTCGTCTTTATCAAGTTTTAAGAACTTTCTATTTCCTTGCTCCCTTAGATCTTGATGAAGCGCGAGACTTTCAAACCCTCCCCAACTATAACCATAGCCAAATAATTTAAGTGAATTTATGAATTTGATTACTGAGTTTTTGTTTTTTGCTTTTATTTTTAAACCCATTAAACCTGAGGCACCAGAATAGTATTTTTTCCACATCCTAAAATTTTTTGAATCTTTTTTGTAAGGATATAGAAGTTTTATTTTTTTATTTTTTGATAAAAAACCTGCAACTTTTTTTGCATTTTCTTGGTGTTTGTCTAAACGGACATCGAGAGTTCTTAAACCTCTTAAAATGAAATATGCATCATCTGGGCTCAATCTAAGTCCAGTAATTTTAGTAGCCTGCTGTACGTGTTTAAAAACTTTTTTATTAACTGCTAAACTTCCACCCATAACATCAGAATGGCCAGAGTAATACTTGGTAGCTGAAACAATCGACATATCAAAACCTAATTTCATTGGTTTCAAAAAATAAGGTGTGCCCCATGTATTATCTATTGCAGAAATGATTTTATTTTTTTTTGCTATTGAAATAATCTTTGACAAATCTTGAAATTCAAAAGTGTTACTTCCTGGATTTTCAACAAAAATCAATTTTGTTTTTTTTGTTATTTTTCTTTTCAAAGTTTCTAATTCGTGTGGATCATAGAAAATAACTTTTATTTTAAAATCTTTTAAAAAATCTTCTGTTAAAAGACGAGTAGGATTGTAAACTGGATCCGCTACAAGAATTTCATCTCCAGGCCTTACTATGCTAAAGATTGATAAGAATACTGAACCAAAACCTGTTGGAGTTAGGAAAACATGATAAGACTCCTCCATTTTTGTTAACATCTTTTCAAGTATGTGTGTTGTTGATGTTCCTTGTCTTCCATAGTCAAAATGACCACCAATTGGATTCTTTTTATTTCTATTTTGAGTCTTCCTTAAGTCTTGCATTGATTTAAAAATTATAGTGGAAGCTCTCACTACAGGAGGATTTACTGATTGATTATAATAATCTTTAGCAGTGTGCTTTAAAAAAGTTTTGAAAGATCTATCCATAAAAAAATTGATATGCTTAAAATAGAATGCTATATGAGCTAAACAAGGTCAATATAAATATATAATAAAGGAGATGTTTGTTATGGGTTATCCTAAAAAGCATAGGGGCAGAAGAAAAATAGGCTCAAAAAAAAGAAGAGCTAGAAAAAGAAATAAAAGAAAATAGAACTGACAGTAAATATAACATTTTAATATAAATGATGTTCAATAATTTCGCTAAAAAAATAAGGAATTATGCCATCGCTTCGTTTCTTATTCCATTAATTGCAATCAACGCATGTTTTCTCATTTATAAATTTTTGGGAGATTTAGACATAAGACTATACCCTAATTTTAAATGGAATGAGCAAAAACAGATAATCCAGTGGAACGAATACGATTTTTTAATGAATGATACTAAATCCTTTAAATTTACGGTTTGCCCAAAATATCAAAGAATAGTTTTATATAATTTTACTGATAATCAAAATAAAAAAAGTGCGAGTGAATATTCTAATCTTGTTCAAGGTTTAATCACAAATAATAAAGTTGATTCAGTAACTATAGTTCAAAATAAAAAAATTCTTGACAATAGTTGTGTTAAGAATAGTCCATCTTTATATTCGTTATTATTAAAACTTGGTTGGTTAGAAACAATATTAATAAAAGCTTTTAAAGATAATCCTGTTGGTTTTGCTAAAATTAAAAACCCATACTTATATGGAGAGGTGTCAATAAGTAGAACTGCAAGACACTTCCCCGCAATATTTATTTTCAAATCTTTTCTAATTTTAAGTTCTTTTTTATTGTTTTTATACTGGAAAAATACCTTAAATTTATTTAATGCATTAAAAAATAAAAATATTTTAAATAATTTTTCAAAAAAATTTTTTTATTTTGGAATATTTTCTTGCATATTTTTAGCACTACATGCTGCTTTTTTAGGTTTAGATATTGACTCAAAATTATTTGCCAAAATTAGAAAGTTAATAATAATTTTATTTATTGTATTTGAGATACTGGCTCAAATTTACTTAACAAAAAATTTATTTAAATTTAAGGAAAAATTAGAAAAATATATTCATCCTCTAATTCTAAGAATTAAAATTATCTTTGTTGTGACGGTATTTTTAGTTACCTTTGTAGCATTTACAATTTTAGCTTTCGGCAATCCAAGCAGTTCGTTTAAACACACTTTGGAATGGAACTACTTTGCTTTCTTACTTTTATATTATTTGTTCAGTAGGTTTCTTTGGAGAAGAACCACTTAAATTCCTAGGCTTTCGCCTAAGAATTTAGTAGTTTTGGTTCGTCGTTGTAAGGCGCTACCGCCGAACCTCCCGATCAACCATTTTAGCGCTACTCAGTTGACCTTTCTGCCCTTTAAGCTTGAACCTCTCGGCTTTTCCCTAAATGGCCAGTTAAGAGTTGCCTCTTAATTAATTTTATTAAAACATATTTAGAAAAAAAAAGTATCACTTTTTGGTTGTTTTAATTCTAGCTGTGAATTACGTGGATAAAGTTTTGTTTATCCAGCCGCCTCCTAGAACCCTAAACCCTTGGTTGTCCTTTAAATAAAAAACACACGCTTGACCAGGAGAAATTCCAAATTCTTTTTCTAAAATTTCTACTTCAGCCTCTGAACCTTTAATATTTATTTTTGCTCTAAGCAGCTTTCCAGTTGATCTTATTTTTATAAAAATTGGATTATTAAAATTTTTTAAAGAGCCCAAAACATTCAGGTCTTTTAATATAACTTTTTTTATATATAAAGCCTCTTTTGGTCCAACAATAATTTTATTATTTTTTGTGTCAATATTAGTTACGTATAAAGGTTTGCTATCAGAAATTTTAATTCCTCTTCTTTGACCAATAGTGAAATTAACTATTCCTTCATGTGAACCTAGTCTTTCACCATCTAAGCTAACAATATCACCTTTTTTGAAAGACTCAGGTCTAAACTTTCTGATTACTGCACTATAATTTCCACCAGGAACAAAACAGATGTCTTGGCTATCTGGTTTATCAGCAACATTTAACTTTAAATTATGAGCGATTGACCGTGTGTCTTTTTTTTCAATTTCACCTAGAGGAAATCTTAAATAATCTAATTGATCTTGAGATGTGCTAAATAAAAAATAACTTTGGTCTCGGTTCTGATCTTTTGCCATATACATGCTCGCTTCACCATTTGTTTTTATCCGAGAAACATAATGACCAGTCACTAATGCATCTGCTTTTAGTTCTTTAGAATGTTTAAATAAATCTCTAAATTTTACAGTTTGATTACATTGTACGCATGGGATAGGTGTTTCTCCTGAAACATAACTATCTATAAAAGAGTCGATAACCTCAGACTTAAATTTTTTTTGATAAAATAAAATTTTATGATCTATATTGAGTTTCTCAGAAACTCTTTTAGCATCTAGAATATCTTGACCAGCACAGCACTGCCTGCTGTCTTTTGGTTTTTTTGCATCATCGTAAAGCTTGAGAGTTATACCAGTTACATTGTAACCCTCATCTTTCATTAAACCCGCAACGACCGAGGAGTCAACACCACCAGACATTGCTACTACTACTTTTGTATCTTTTGGTGCTTTTTTTATCCCTAGTGAATTAATCATGTTCTGTATATATTATAAAAAACTAAAATTTTCCATTATGCAATACGATCTTGAACCTGGTAATTTTGTAATAAATCCCCTAGAAAAACATTGGGGAATAGGTCAGATACAGTCTATTATCAAAAATAAGGCTACGGTTAATTTCCAACATATGGGTAAAATGGTTATAAATCTACAAAAAGTAAATTTAGAGAAAGTTTCAAGTAAATAATGAATACTAAAGAACTTAAAAATATTGCTGAAAGTCTCAATGAAGCTATGGAAACTGCAGGAGCCTTATCAATTAAAATTTATAACCAAGGCCTTAAAATTAAAATAAAAGAAGATGGTTCGCCTGTTACTAATGGTGACATTGAAGTTAATAAAATTATTACAGAGAAAATAAAAGTACTTACTCCAAATATACCGATTGTATCAGAGGAAACAGTAGACTTAACTAAAAAAAATAAATTAAAAACATATTGGCTAATTGATCCAATAGATGGAACTAAAGAATATATCTCTGGAAAAGATGAATATACTTTAAACGCAGGTTTGATAATTAACAAAATACCCACTTTAGGAGTTATTGGAGTTCCAAAAAAAAATAGAATATTCTATTCTTTTGGAAAAAATAATTCTTTTTTGATTGAGGGCAAAAATACTAAAGTTTTAAACTGTAAAAAAAAGACACCTAATAATGAAATTATTGCTTTAACTAATCATACTAATCCACCGGATATTATTTTAAAAAAATTAAAAAATTATGGAATGACTTCTTTTAGAAAGCTAAGTAGTTCATATAAGTATTGTGTTATAGCTAACGGAGAATTTGATATATACGCAGATAAAGTTCAAGCAAACGAGTGGGATGATGCTGCGGGACACGCAATTGCAGAACACGCTGGTGCTTTAGTAACCGATCTTGAAAATAACTATTTTGAATATGGGAGAGAAGATTATAAAAATCCAACCATATTAATTAGACGATCAGATGACTTAAATGCTTAAAACAATTTTAATAATCGTTTTATCAGTTACTTTTTTTGGAGTACTTTTTTTTATTATCGTAAGAAACCTACTTAGAAATAAGCTAAATGATTTAGTAGAAGAGGAAAAAAAGAAAAAAAAATTAAACAATCTTAAGTAATTTATTAAATTCCTTGCTATCCAGATTTAAAACTCTTTTGGATAAATCAAAACTGAAACCTCCTCTAGCTAATATACCCATATCTTTTTTATAAAATAATTCTCTATTCATTTGGGGTCTTAATGGGCCAATTCTTCTACGTTTGCATAACTTTAATGCTGAAACAAAATCAGGTTCTATTTGATTTTCTTTTATTTTGTTAATGCTTTGTTTAATGTACTTAATGTCTACACCTTTGTTTCTCAAAGATTGATTGATTTTATTTAATGAATAACCTCGCCTTAAAAAGATTCTTGCTTTGGAATCTGAATAAAGTTCCTCATTTATAAATTTATTTTTTTCAAGATTTATTATGATTTCATCAATAATTGAGGATACTTCTTTTTTTGATTTTGAACCTTTAATTTTTGTGAGGTATTTTTTTAAAAGATATACTTTTAATTGTTGTTTAGAAGGACTGTATTTTTCTAAATATGAATAAGCTAAATCTTTTAAATTGGTTGTGAGGTCTTCAAAATCACTTTTATTTGATGTGGGATTCATGAAATTAATATACTATATTATTTTGTATGATAAATAACCTTGAAACATACCTTACGTTGGAAAATATTTATCTGTTGGCAAACTGGGGGGTAATCCCTTTTTGGTTAATGTTATTAACTATACCTAACCAGCCAATAACGAAATTTTTAGTTAACTCAGTAATTGCTCCATTAATACTTGCGTCAGCTTATGTTTATTTGGCTTATAAATTATATTTAGATGGAGAAGTGTTTGAGGTTTTCCAGCTATACTTTGGTTTGGATAATCTTTATTCAATATATTCAAATGATACTTTTTTACTAATATTTTGGTTACATTTTCTCTCAATTAATTTGTTCATTGGATCCTGGATGTCTAGAGATGCTCAAAAATATATGGTGCCAAAAATTTTAACTATGGTATCGCTAATATTAATTTATTTTAGTGGACCCGTTGGTTTAGTTTTCTATTGGATTATAAGAATTTTTTTCGCTAGAAAAATTAGTTTCTATGAGTAAAACTTTTGAATTCTATTTTGATTTTGTAAGCCCATATTCTTTCATTGCTCATAAAGAAATAAGAAAGTTAGAAAAAAAAAATTTAATTAAAGTTAGATACAAGCCTGTTTTATTAGGAGGTTTGCATAATTTACACGGAATTAAGGCGCCAGCTTTTATTCCATCAAAGGCAAAGTTTATGATTAAAGATTGTAAGTTAATAACTGAAAAAAAAAGGATAAGTTTCAAATTTAATTCTTACTTTCCGATTAAAACATTAAATTTAATGAGAGGTTCACTAGTTGCAGAAGAGGACAACTTTCAAAATTATTATATAGATAAAATTTTCGACTCTGTTTGGAAAGACGGTCTTAATATGAATGATCAATCGATAATAGATAAAATTTTAAAAAATATTAATGTAAATCCAAAGACTTTCTTTTTAAGATTAAATAGCGAGAGTATTAAAAATCTTTTAAAGAAAAAAACTAGTGAAGCTTTTGATAAAGGAATATTTGGAGCACCCACTTTTTTTGTAAATAATAAAATATTTTGGGGTCAGGATAGACTTGACTATGCTTTAACTGAGTCAAAAAAATAATTCATTTTTTTTCTTTTTTTATAATTTCAAAGCCTGTTTTTTTTAGAGCATCAAAACCACCGTCTACATGGGCAACGTTAACAAAACCCATATCAACAAGAGTCTTTGTGGCTAATGATGAACGAAAACCAAGAGCACAATAAAGAATCATCTTTTTTTTATCATCAATTTTACCTTTCTTGTAATACGAGCTTTCTGGGTCTAGCCAAAATTCTAACATGCCTCTAGGAATATGAATTGAATTTTTTATGGTTCCTTCTTTCCAAATCTCTCTTATATCTCTTATATCAATTAAAACACATTCATTGTTTTCATTAAGCTTTTTAATGTCTTGAGCGCTTAGTGTTTTAATGTGTTTTTTTGCCTCTGCAACTAGCTCTTGTGAGGATTTTATTTTCATAATGTTAATAGTTGTATACTATAGCTTAAGTAATTTAAAGATATGAAAAAAAACAAACCAAATAAAGAAAGTTTTTTTAAAAAAATTTTCATCAAAATTTGTCGTCTTTTAGGATATGAAATTATAAATCAAAGTAGTGTTTTTATACCTACATCAAATAAATATCTTAATGAAAATTTAAGCGTACAGGGAGAAAAATTAATAACTGTGCCTATGGGAGAAATTAAAGTTACAAGGCCGGTTCAAACTCTTGATATCATTATTAAATCCTGCACTTCGGTAAACTTGGTGTCTCAAAATAAAAAAAGATTATTTGATTATGAAAAATCTGAATATACTCTTAGAACAATAAACTCAATTATTAGAAGTATAAAATATTCTCAAAAATTTACTAAAAATATTAACTATAAAATTTATGTTATTGACGCTGGTTCTAGTGAAAAAGACATAGTTACTATTAAAAACATGCTCAAAAATTCTTTAATAAAAAATAAGATAATTAGTTTAAACTTAGATGAATTTACTGACAGAATTAAAGTTATTAATAAAAATAACGAGGTCTTCGAGAATAATATGAAATCAACTATGGCAAGTATTTTACAATCCTTTCATTTTGCTAAAGAAAATTGTGAAGATATTATTTACTTTGTTGAAGATGATTATGTTCATAAAGAGGAAAGTTTGTTTGAGATGATTCTTGCATATGAAAAATTATCCACATTATTGGAGAAAGAAATTTTCTTATGTCCTGTAGATTATCCTTATTTATACAAATCAGACAACCCTACTAAGGTCTATTTAGGCCACAAAAATCATTGGCGGACAGTAGAGGAATCTTTATTGACATTTTTAACTAGTAAACAGATGCTCGAAAAACATTGGGATAAGCTTATAGAAATGGCGACAATTGAGAGTTTTCCATATGAAACAGCATTACACAAAATTTATAAGATGGAAAAATGTTTTTCTCCCATTCCATCTTTAGCAATGCATTGTACTAATATTAATTCCTCCTTTGGTCTATCTCCAAACATTAACTGGAAAAAGTTGTGGGAAGATAATCAGCTTTAAATAAAGAAGGCCCGATTTTACTCGGACCCTCTTATACCTCTATAAACAAGGGAAGGTATTTTATAAGTTTAGTCTCTTATACCGTAAGCAACTACGCCAACTTCAGATTTATCAGTACCAAGTCTTTCAGCTTCTTTACTGATTCTAATTCCGATAGTTGCTTTTATTACTGACCACACTATGTATGATACTACGAAAACAAAAAGTACTATTGAAATTGTTCCGAGCAATTGTGAACCAAAACTCACGTCAGAGTTTGTAAATGGAACTGCTAATGTACCCCATACTCCGGCAACCAAGTGTGCAGGAATAGCTCCAACAACATCATCAATTTTTAATTTATATAATAATTTTGTTGAGTAATACATTAATACTCCAGCAATAGCTCCAATAACAATTGCAGCAAGCGGACTAGGTGTTAAAGGCTCAGCTGTTATACCAACTAAACCAGCTATCGCTCCGTTAAGCATCATAACCACGTCTGTTTTACCAGCAGAAAGTCTTGATACTAGAGCAGCAGCCATAACTCCACCGGCAGCAGCTAAGTTTGTGTTAATGTAAATTGTTGCAACAGCACTCACGTCTTCAAGAGTACCAGCAGCTAATTGCGAACCTCCGTTGAATCCAAACCAACCTAACCAAAGTATAAATACTCCCAATGTTGCTAATGGAATTGAAGAAGCTGCAAAAGGTGCCATAGCTTTCACGCCACCTCCTGAAGTAAATCTTCCTGTTCTAGCACCAAGCACTATTGCGCCTGCAAGAGCAGCAGCTCCCCCAGCGGCATGTACTAATGTTGAACCTGCAAAATCAGAGAAACCAGCAGCTGA
>CENP01095566.1_pt1 | contig 12578 bp, 2 predicted proteins | sample 361281 | NCBI WGS metagenome assembly CENP01 (sample SAMEA2591122, study PRJEB7988) | marine metagenome | biome: marine biome (ENVO:00000447); feature: deep chlorophyll maximum layer (ENVO:xxxxxxxx); material: saline water (ENVO:00002010), including plankton (ENVO:xxxxxxxx) | depth 70 m
TTTTTTTGAAAAAAGAAACAATAGAATTCGCTTTAAGGAGTACATGGCAGCAAATAACAAACATGTATAACGAGAAAGCTTTAAAATATGGTGGAACAATGACCATGGCTTTCACACTTTTAAGCATTGATGCTGAGGGAACACCATCAACAACTTTAGGACCAAAAATGGGTATGGAGAGTACGAGTTTATCAAGACTACTTAATACAATGGAGGAAAGAGAACTTATCTCAAGAAAACCAAATCCTGAAGACGGGAGAGGTGTGCTTATATTTTTGACTAAAAAAGGGAAACAAAAAAGGGACCTTTCGAAAAAAATTGTCTTAGAGTTTAATAATGGTCTAGAAAAAAAAATTGATAAGAAAAAGATAGAAAATTTTTATGAGGTCATTGCGGCCATCAAGAATCAAATTGAAGAAGAACAAGCCTTAAATTATTTTTAAAAATTATGAAAACAATATCCAAAAACTCAATAAAGGGATCTAGATTTATAGTTAAAGAGTTAAATCCTGAAACAATTTTTACGCCTGAAGATTTTAGTGAAGAACAAATTTTAATGAGAGATACGGTCAAAGAATTTGTAAACAAAGAAATAATTGCGAAGAGATCTAGATTTGAGAATAAGGACTATGAATATACTAAAGAGGTAATGCAAAAAGCTGGCGAATTAGGTTTTTTGAGTGTTGGTGTACCTGAAGAATATGGTGGAATGGGTATGTCTTTTACTTCTTCGATGCTTGTTTGTGAATATATATCTGGTGCCAATGGATCATTTTCAACTGCATTTGGAGCCCACACTGGAATTGGTACAATGCCAATAGTTTTATATGGAAATGAAAAACAAAAATCTAAGTACGTTCCAAAGTTAGCTTCCGGAGAGTGGTTTGGCTCCTACTGTTTAACAGAACCTGGTGCTGGTTCCGATGCCAATTCTGGAAAAACGGTGGCTAAATTGTCAGATGACAAAAAGTTTTATTTAATTACTGGTCAAAAGATATGGATATCCAATGCTGGTTTTGCTAATCTTTTTATAGTTTTTGCTAGAATAAAAGACGATAAAAATATAACTGCTTTTATTGTTCCAGTTGATTTAAACAATGGAATTACATTAGGCGAAGAAGAAGAAAAGTTAGGCATAAGAGCATCTTCAACTAGACAAGTCTTTTTTAATGAGACCAAAGTTCCAATTGAAGATATCCTTGGTGAAAGAGGAGGTGGATTTAAAATAGCAATTAATTCATTAAATGTGGGAAGAATTAAACTTGCAGCGGCAACAATTGAAGGTCAAAGACATGTAACAACGCTGGCAGTTCAGTATGCAAATCAAAGGGTACAATTTAAATCACCTATTTCTAGTTTTGGTGCTATACAAAGTAAGATAGCTACTATGGCAACTTATTGCTTTGCTACAGAATCCGCTGCTTACAGATCTGCAAATGATATTGAAAATAGAATTAATGAACTTAAAAGTAGTGGAAGCTCTTCTCAAGAGTCTGAATTGAAAGCCTTTGAAGATTTTGCTGTAGAATGTTCTATTTTAAAAGTGGCAGGCTCTGATAATGGCCAAAATTGTGCAAATCACGGTATCCAAATTTTTGGTGGAATGGGTTATTCTTGCGATTCACCAATGGAAATGGCATGGAGAGATTCTAGGATTGCGCAAATTTATGAAGGTACCAATGAAATTAATAAGATGCTTTCTATAGCAATGATTTTAAAAAAGGCCTCAAGAGGTGAAATAGATTTAATAACTAAATCATCAGAAATATTAAATAAAATAAAAAAGAATATACATGTTTTTGAATTAGATTCTTCCCATGAAAAAAGTTTAGTTCAAGAATACCATTTGATTAAAAATTTAAAAAATGCTTTTTTAATCTTAATTAATTTAAGTTTTCAAAAATATGGGACTAAACTAGAATATCAGCAACAAATATTGATGAATATGGCAGATATACTAATTGACATTTACCTAGCCGAATCAGTTTATTTAAGAGTTTCAAAGAATTTGAATAATTTAAATGATAAAGAAAAATTAGTTAAAAAAAGTATTGTTAAACTCTATACTTATGAGTCTTCTCAGAGAGCTATTAGCTTATTTAAAGAGGTGTCGATAAATGTTACAAAAGAAACTGAGCATAAAACCATGATAGAGATTGGCAATAATCTTTTATCCTATAAAAATAACCCAGACGTTGTCGAATTGAGAAGAATTATTGCAAAAAATGTAATACAAAACAATAAGTATCCTTTTTAAACTTATTTAAAAATAATTATCAGTTTGTAATCTATTGTATTGGCCCCTTCTATTTCTTCTGTATATACTGAAGTCGAAGGTTACAAAAAGTTCAAAGATACTTGGAGAAAAAACAGCACCAGGAGACTGAAACGGGAAGTTATATAAAATCCCAAAATCAAAATTTTCAACAGCTAATCCAATTGAAACACCCACATTATTGAGAGCAAATGTATTTAGAGAGGACGCTTGCTGGCTGAGACCAAGTGAAAACTCTCCTAATTGGAAATCTTGAGATAAATAAATTAATACAGAATCGCCAAACTTTGTAAACGAACCATATGCAAATAAGTAAGAGTATCTTGGTAAATATCTTCTCTCATAGGGGTTAATATTGAATTCATATGCACCTTGAACGGATATTTTGATTGGTTTTTCAAAAGGTACTTCTTTATTAAATGAAGTATTTGGTTTATTCAAATGCTTTAAAGTTAGTCCAGCCATAAATTTTTCAGAGTGTAACATAAAAGATGCCCCTAAGTCAAGATAATTAACATTACTTATCACTGGTGCTAATCTGTCAATAGATTCTGTATTAATAAATCCTGTTGTTGTATTTAATTGGTCTTCAAATATTAAATTCCCAGGATTTACAGCAGAACTACCAAAACCTAAAGAAACAGCAGGTAGGAAGAATAGATCATTATCAAATTGTAACTTATAAACGTATGATATATTCGCGAGATTGATTGTTAACCCAGTGTTTTGTATTTTAAAAGAATTAATATCCAACCCAAGACTAAAATCTAAATTATCAAATGAAATTGCTCCATATACATATTTATTATCCATTTTATCAAATTCATTTAATTTCATTTGGTTGTAAAGAACCCCAACTTTGTTTAAGCTGTTAAAACCAAAGTAGCTTGGATTTGTTTTTTGCATAAACTTAGAATGATTGACAATATAATCCTCTTGACCATACAGACATGATGCGCTAAAGGCGACAAATAAAATTATTAATAAGTGTTTTATTTTCCTGATTTTTATCATTTTATTAAAATAAATGTTCCACTTTTTTCAACTTCTGTCTCACCGTCTAAAAGTAATCCTTTTGCAGTATATATATAATATGGAGAATAAGGAGCAAAGTTCCCGTCCCATCCATCAATTGAGAAACCCTTGATATTATTTATATCGGCTTCTTCTTTATATTCATTGTAAATTACATTTCCTCTAAAGTCATAGACAGTAAATGTCATATTACTGAATCCGCTAAATAATGGTCGGAAGAAATCATTAACAAGATCCTTATTTGGAGTGAAAACATTTGGAACCATTATATTATAACCTTTACCAACCGAAATGGGTATAGTTATTTCTTCTGAACATTCTATATCATTATAAATTCTCAATGTTGCAAAATAAGTTCCCGAAATTCCATAAGTGTGACGTACAGTAATTACACTATCAACTAGAGTAGGAACAATTTCTGGAGCTGTATTATCTCCAAAAATCCATTCAGACTTCACATACGGATCGGTAGATGTGTTTTTAAAGGTTACTTCCTCTCTAGCAAGAATTACAGACGAAGCTTCATAATTTGGAGATGTATATTCAAAATTTGGTTCTCCAATTCCCCTATTAACTTCTGTTGTTATCCAGCAACCCTCCCCATTCACAATTCTGAAATCAGCAGTTTCTATTGCATTTACAATTGCCACAGACCAGGACCTATCACTTAATCTTACAACATCCGAAGAAGGAATTAAAATATCATTATAGTAAAAACTTAGATTACCTTCATTATTGTCGAAAATATCAATTGTTAATCTACCTTGTTGACCTACGCATAAATCTTCGTCGACAAACGGACCATTCATTATATATAACTCTCTATTAGGAGAAACCTGAATAATTTCTTCATAATAGGTATAATTAGTTGTATTTGTACATCCAGTTAATGACTGCGAGCTAATAATTACTTTATAATTTCCAGGAAGTAGGTCATCTAACGATGTTCTGTTGTCATACTCACTTAGTGGTCTATAACCTGGATATATAGGATCATTTAAATAACGAGGATCTTCAATATACCAATTGATTGATCTTGGTAATTGACCACCAGCAACTTGAATACCAATCTTACCATTTAGTCCACCACCAGTACAGTCTGGCGGAAGTGCTTTAAGGAAATTACCAGCATCATTTGGATCTGCTAAAATTCCTTCTGTTGTAATAGGTTCAACTATGTCCTCAACCTCTATAGTAACTTTGTTTGCCTCTGCAGCATCACAAGAACAATATGAATGAGAATTTTGATCTATAATTCGTAAGCAATATGTTCCCGGATAAGCTGGATCAACTTTAGCTCCATAAAAAACTTGAGTGCTAGCAGATGGGTCAGTCGGAGTATAAGTCCATTCAAATTCATAAGTAGGTACCCCATCTACAATGTATGGAACCCCTCCAATTGCTGAAGCAGTTATTCCTCCATCAACTGCACCAGTACATATATCTGTTTCAAAGACGGTGTCACCATCATACTGAATTGGTAAAAATTCTTCAATACTAAAGAAGAAAACTTCCTGACACGGAACAAGAGTTCCAGTTACGTTTTCAGTTATTGTAAGAGTATACTCTCCAGATGGTAGATTTCTGAATCTGTAAGTATATCCTGGCCTCTCTAAAGATGGTTGAGTTGGTAGTCCAAATAGATTTGTATTTCCACTTAAGTCAACGTTTGATCCGTCTGGTCCAATTAACGCAATATTGAATCCGTTGTATGCAGTAGTTCTTCTAACACTTGATGAAATACTAAAGAATATATCATTGGAGTAGCCTCCGCTAGTAGCTAACCAATCTATTGTCCCTGACGGTTCAGGATAGTTTTTACATTCCCCTGCAGATACTTGAGGAATATTTTCAGTTCTCCTAAAGTTAGATACAGATAATGTACTTTCTGAAATAACAACATTTCTGGTAATAAATTCATTCCCCTCGCATGAAGAAACTCTTCCGTCTGTAGCAATAGCTCTGTATATGCCTGAAGGTAATCCAGTAACAACAGCATTTCCGCGCTGGGCTGTAATTTCAACCCAACTGTCGGTTGTTGAAGTAGCTGTTTGAACAGTTGTAATAGTACCAGTAACACTATAAACAGCAGATGTAGTAATATTTTGGTTTTCATACCACTTAATTTCAAGAGGTGGAATAGCATTTGTAATAGTCAACGTAATTTGACTTTCACTGTTTCCACATCCAGGCTGAATAACTTCTAAATCCAAAACTAATTGCTCGTTATTTTTCTCCTCAATTGTAAACGTTCCATTAGCAATTTCACATGTCGTTGTACTGTTAATTGAAATTATATATTGATATGTATCAGCTTGAGTTATGTTAGTAACTGTAAAGGGCCCATTACCATTTAATGTTTGATAATATTCATATGGCCTACTATTTGCTTTAATATATAATTGAGCTGGATTATTAGAGGATAAATCTCCAGCTACATCGCTAGGGTTCACTGTAAATGTAACCTCCCCAGAAGTGTTCGCAGAACAATCAATATCCGTACTGTCTACATCTACAGTGTAAGTATATACTTCTGGGAATTCATAAGTGAAAGTAACTTGCTGAGAACATCCAAAATTATCAACTATCTCAGCTGAAGTTATACTTCTTTGAAGAGGATTGGAGATGTTTATGTTGCTAAAAATTACTCTAGATGAAGCTCCTGAGCTGGCTGACAGTACACCACCGTTTAAATTTATGGTGTAAGGTAAAGCTAAAGCATTACCTCCACTTACTCCAAATTCTAATCTACCTCCAATAGCAATGTCATCTGGGCATAGAGGATTATAACTATCAATTAGAGTTAAAGATAATGGATTTGGTTCAACTACTCTAACTGTTATAATATCTGTACAGGCAGTTTGAGGAGTGCCACTTGGATCTAAAGGAGGACTGAGATCAGTTACTTGGAAAATATAGTCACCAGCAGAAACATTTGATAGACTAACTGCGGCTCCACTTCCAGCGGGAACAAGTCCAGCAGGAGACAAGGAAGTTATATTTAAACTCCCTGAACCACCTGTTGCGAATAAATCGAATGCCCCATCGCTTCCACCATTACAGTTAAGAGTAAATTCATAGTCGGCAGTTGCAGTACTTGTAGCAGGATTTGCACCTCTTAAATTTACAAAATTTGCTGTTTCTACTCCATTTATCCTAACTGGGTCGTAACCGCCTAAAATAATCAATTGAGGTGGATATTCACATCCTAAAATTGCATCCGTTACAGTAACATAATAATCACCAGGAGGGATATTATATAGATTAGCACCTACCCCATACACTACTGTTGACCCCGTATCTGACCTAACCCATCTATATGTATAAACACCAGATCCGCCTGAGAAGGCATTTAATTGGTTTCCTGCACCGTCAAGAGGTGTCGTTACAATACTTCCATTCCCAATGGTTCCAGTTACACAATAACTATCGGTTTTTTCAACAATTGCTGGGTCATAATCTAAGGCTGTAGGTATTCTAACTGCTCTAGTTAATCCATAAGTGCAAGAACTAGAATCGGATACCTCTACAACGTATAATCTTCCTGGCGTTAATCCAGTAAAATTAACTTGACCATTACTAACCTTAATTCCGCTTGCACCAGGTAATCTGGTTCCATCGTATTCAATTGTATATGTATAGGGAGCGATTCCGCCAGAAGCTTGAACTGAAATAGCACCTGTTACACCACCGCAGAAGTCAACCTCAAATGATAATTCATCAGGTTGATCCACAAAGAAAGTGGCTGATGATGTACAACCCCCAACAGTAACATTTAACGCATAAGATCCTGAATAAAGATTGTATATATTGTTTGCAGGTACAACTGTACTATCAGGGAAGTACCATGTAACAACTGGAGTATAAGCTTGAGCAACTTGAGTTGTGGTAACCGTATTTGTTATTGCATTTGTGTCTGAGGTATTAGCACTAAGTGTGAAACTAACACCTTCAACTTCACCAACAAGTCTTAAACCAAATCCAGTTTGAGAAACACTTAGATCAGATTGAGACGGATCATTATTAATTGTGGTCATAAAGTTGTTTATCACTTGAGCCTGAGAATAAACTTGAGGAACACCTAAAAGTACTTCTCCTCCTCTACCAATATACTCAGTTCCGTTAATAGTTACTCTTATAATATCTGTATGAGTAAGGGCTCCTCCTCCAAAATTAATCTCTGAGATTTGGACTGTACCAAGTTTTATGTTTTTAACTGCATTTAGGAAATCAGGTGAGGAAGTATCACCCAAGACTATTGATCCAGTATTGTCATTATAACATTCTACATCCTTAACAAGGAAATTTTGAATATAATCTTCATCAATATCTGGACCCGGATCAACTTTTATAGAACCAGTTTCGACAACATCGGGATCGCATGTCCCAGATAAAGTTAATTTATAATTATATGTTTTAGTTACAGAAACATTAACAGAAGGCGTTCCTTGAATCCTTATAATATTATTGGTCCCACCTGCAGCAGAAACTAAAATTGGTGTAATACCAGTAGGAGTTACATCCCAAGAAATGCTATAAGTAGCATTTGATTGGGTATTAAAAATATAATCAACATCAGCTATTGGGTCATTATTACAAACTGATGGTTGATTTGGATTACCTGCATAAAGTTGCATAACTGGTGTAGGAAGTACAGTAATAACACCACTATCAGTAGCAGGTCCACAACCTGTAGTTGAAATTTCATAGTTGTAGGTCAAAATTGTCGTAGAGGCCTGAGCAGCTGCAGAGGCAATACCTCCAATTATTACTTGAGTACTACTCATTGAGGTTATTCCAACACCAGGTAATGCAGGTGTGAAACTTACAACGGCAGAATTAGCTCCTTGACCAAAATTGTAAATAATTGGATCTAAAGTATTTGTCCCAGTACCTGCGCAAATTGTCTGATTTTCTGTAGATGGGTCAGAAGCAAGAGTCAAAGTTTCGAGTGGTTTCACTTGAATTGTTCCTGAGAGAACAACTTCTGGGTCACAAGCACTTCCATTTGTTTTAACTTCAAATGGATAATCGGTAGTAGAGGTAATATTAACTGTTGGAGTACCAGAAATAACAAATTGATTTGTTCCAGGAGTAATTGTACCATTAACACCAGTTAAAGTCCCAGCTGTCCATTCAAGGACAACATCAGTGGCACCCCCATAGAATTCATAAGTGATATCCGCTATCGATTCTAAATTAGTACACAATGCAAAAACTCCAACTTGACTTGTAGTTGTTGCTGCACTTGTTAGGGTAAGAATTGGAGGTGAATGAACAGTAAAGTTACCAACTATTGTACTACTAACGCAGCTTCCACCTGTGACTATTTGATAAGTATACTGAACAGTTGGTGTTGTGAACGTAGTGGAGGCAACTATAGAACCTGAAATTAAAACTTGTGTTCCAGTAACAGATATACCCAAACCAGTTGGTAAATTATTTATTGAAGGGCCACCATTAGCAGAATAGGTTACAGTTAACGAATTACCTACTGCATCTCCTCCTATTTCATAAATTACATCTTCAATTGGTAATGCAATAGTGTTTGATGCGTTGTCTGTATCATTGTAACATACACTTTGACTAGCTGTATTAGCTGCAGAAACAAGTGTAATAGAATCTGTAGGATTAATTTGTAAACTACCGGTTAAAACAATTTCGGGAGTGCAATCGCTTCCCACTGTTTCAATTTGATAATTATATATTGTTGTTTCAGTAACATTTACAGTTGGTGTTCCAGAAATTCTAAATTGATTTGTTCCTGAGGCTATGGCTGTAACACCTTTACCAAATAGGGTATTTGAACCAGTCCAAGTAAAATTAACTCCTTTAGCTCCTCCTCCAAATTCATAAATTATAGTTTCCATATCTGTGTCATCACAAATAATTTGTGAACTACTAGTTGGAGAAGAAACCAATGTCAATGTTGGAGCAGTCCTAACTTCTATTGTACCAGTAGCAGTTGCAGTTTCACATGCACCTGGGCTGGTTTCAATTCTATATTCGTATCTCGTAGTTGAGGAAGCTAAATTAGCTGCGTCTTGAATTGCAAAACCTTGAATTCTCAAAGTATTTGATGCAGTTAAACTATATCCAAATCCTGGGGGCAATCCAGACTGTGCTGGAGCACCATCCTGGGAGTAGGTTATAGTTCCAACAGCGTTAGCACCACCTCCTAACTCATATTCTATTGTAGTGAACGCAAAAGTAGGAGTTGGAGTGTTATTTACACAAACTATTTGACTATCATTACCGGTCAACAAAGTTATTTTATCGGTAGGTGAAATTGATACAGTACCTGAGATTGGTGACGGTGTTGTGGTACACCCAAAATTATTTCCAATTAAATTAAATTCATAATTATAAGAAGTAGTAACCGTTACCCCTAATGTTGGAGGATTAAAGTTAATTGTTACCTCACCAGTAGCATTATTTAATGATGCTGTAATCCAATTAGGAGTTGTGGGTGTTACAACACTTATTGCAACCGGACTACCTGTAGTTCTAAAGATTGAGGAACTTGACACACCTGTGTCGCAGAAGGTTGGGTTTTGTCCTACTCCTGAAAAATAAGAAGCACTTGTATTTGGATTAACAGTTATAGTTCCTGACACAACAGCACTTCCAGTACAACCACCTGCCCCAGCTGATATTAGTAAATATATATAATCTGTAGAGCTAGTGACAACTGCTGAAGGAACCCCAGCAATTTCATAGTAGGCAGGAGCATTTACTCTGACAGGAGGACCAAACCCAAGACTTGAAGAAGCTGTCGCTGACAACGTAAAACCAACTCCTGCGTTGGCAGCTTCAATCTCAATAAATGGAAAGACTGTCGATGAAACTGTATATGTTGGAGAAAGTTGAGCACTTAAAAATGCGGAAAATTCAGAGTGTAACTGATTTAGGTTTGCAGTTCCAGTTGCCATATCTGCTGATCCTGTAGCAGCTGTGTAGGGAGTTCCATTTATTGTTACTGTGAATGTATCTCCGAATTGAGTTTGGTTACTTGGACCATTTTGCCTAACCACTAATCTAGTCATTTGTTTTTGAGCAAAGGATGTGCCAGTAATTCCTGCGGGAAAAGATGAAGTTGCAGCCTCTGTTAAAGTGAATGCAGGGTTTTCAATTTCAAGTCTTATAGGAATCATTGTGTCAGAGGTACAAACAGTTCTGTCAGTTCCTAAAGATGAGCTGCTTGTTAGTGTTGCCTCCGGCGTTGGTACAATTGTAAAGGATACCATTTGAGTTGCTTCTACGCATTGTCCTCCAAATGTTTGCATTAATACACCCACAGTTGTTTCAACCAAAGTAGGTGATGACAATGTCCCGGTAATGGCATATTTATTAAAGAACCCTCCTTGCAATCCAAATGAAAGTCCTCCAGGAAGAGGTGTTGCAGGGTTAATTTCAAGCCCTGCAGCGTTTGAAAATTCAAAAATCAAAGCATTGGCTCCATTAAAATCTTCACCATCACAATAAGATGATCCAGTAGGGTCATCAACAACATTAATTGATGCACTTTCTTCAACCGTAATTGTTCCTGTAGAAACTGCCGTTTCACAACCAGGAGTGGGAGCCTGTGTCTCCACAGTGTAGGTAAATACTCCTGTACCAACAATTGACGGTGTCCCATAGATGCTGAACGTTTTTGATAAGGGTTGAGTGATAGGTGCAGCTATATTTGCAGAGCTATTTACAGGAACCTCAGTTCCAATAATAAATGAATTACCAGGGGTACCTGATGGTCCAGGTGTTAATACCAGGCTACCACCTGCATAAGTTGCTTCAAAGTCATTAGTTTCTGTGTTAAGTTTATTAGCTAATCCAGTTCCAATATGATCAGCTGCATTAGCAACTGCTGCGTTAGTGACAAAGGAATATCTTTTGTTATTAATAATAAGGGTATAAGTTCTACCAATAATTGTTGGACTAACAGTGACAAGAGTAATAGTTGTCACCTGAGATGTTATATCTAATTTTGGTAAAACTCCAGATGGAAGATTTTTGGCAAGAACAAGTTTGGCTGCTCCTGTTATATCATAGGTTATTGTATCGATAGCAGTGCCATTACAGACAGTAATGTTATTTGTGTTAAAACCAGATGTTAGATTTATTTGAGGCGCATCAGGTACGTTTATGACATAGTTTACTCTATCTCCTGGACAAGGAACAGGTTCAGCACTGATGATTATATTCCCAGAAAATCCAGGCCTAAAGTTTAATTGAACAGTATTACTGCTAGAGTTGGTAGGTGCTAGCTCATAAAAAGTAGCAGAGGCAAGGTATGTTGTATCTGTTGTTAAACCTATTGGACTATTAACAAACCACCTAACTGGATCTCCGCCTGTTATAAGAGTAGTTGAAAATCCAGCATCAGGAATTGGGCATTCTGGTAATGCTCCATCAGGAGTTATCGATGTTATAGGCCCGTTAGTAGCTCCAATTACAATAGTTCTAGTAACCCAATCATTGTCATCAGCACCAAATTCACACGTTACTGGTCTAACCTCAAGGTCAAAGGATCCATACCAACCAATATTCCAAGAAAGAATTCCTCTGTTAGGATCAATTATTCCGGGAGAACTAACAGCTGAACCAGCACCGGGAAATACATCGTCTATTCTCCATTCTAAAGATCCAAAATCATTTGCTAGATCACCGTTATCACTGGCTGTAAAAAATTGTACGGGCTCGTCTGTTGCTTGAATCTGACATTCCGGTAGATCTCCGGTAAAGGTTCCACCACAAATTTGAAAATTAGGGGCCACTGGACTTAGAAGTGGAGCTAAAGTTGGTGTAGTAATTGCTTGTGGAACTACAGATACTTCAACTTCATGCCAACCTGAACGTTGATCATCACATCCAATAGACCTTACTCTTATTGTTGCTGTTCCACTAAAGCTGGGAGTCCAATCCATAGTAGCACTCCTAACTATTTGAACAGTACTTGGAGCTTGAAATCTCAAAGATTGTGATAAACCACTTGGAGAAGCAGTTAAACTGAATGCTGTATTCTTTTGTATAGCCTCAATTACAATTTCATTTGTTGAATCGTTGTAAATCGCATTTAAGTTAGCATTTACGTTTACTAGTGTTGCTAATTTTAATCCAAGCTGATCAATAGTTTCTAGACCAGGTTCAGTAGTGTCAGAATATGTATTTGAAGCACCAGAAATGGTTAAGGAGATTTGATATGAGACTCCATGAATTGCTCCAGTTGGATTTTGAAGTATTTTTATTGATGTTTCCTGATGGTTATTAT
>CENP01029946.1_pt1 | contig 12542 bp, 8 predicted proteins | sample 361281 | NCBI WGS metagenome assembly CENP01 (sample SAMEA2591122, study PRJEB7988) | marine metagenome | biome: marine biome (ENVO:00000447); feature: deep chlorophyll maximum layer (ENVO:xxxxxxxx); material: saline water (ENVO:00002010), including plankton (ENVO:xxxxxxxx) | depth 70 m
AATTCTTCCACAAACCTCGGGCATATTATTTGTATTTTGAGAGAGTTCGTAAGCTTCCTTTAACCTACCTTCAGCAGTTAATTTTAACCAATCAGGAATATTATTATGAAGGGGGCAATGGACTTGACAAAAGGGAACTCCGCATTGCGAACATCTGCTAGATTGCTCTTGTGCTTTAGCATTAATATATTCTTTATAAATTTCGTGAAAATCACCTCTACGTCTATCAGTTTCACGCTTATCAGGTGTTTCCTGTACAATATTGGTAAATTTTAACATTTTTTCTTTTGCCATAATCATTAAAGTATATAAAAAAATTAAAAATTAAAGCAAAAATAGGTAATAAACTATTACCCTTTTTTTCAAAAATACAGTAAAATGAGCTTTATTTTATGCATAGCTGCTATGCACTTTGGCTTGCCTATAAAAAAACAATCTTAAAATATAAGTATATATGAAATGATTGAAATATTTATTCTGTCAATTGTACAAGGAATTACAGAATTTTTACCCGTAAGCTCTTCATCGCATTTAATTATAATATCTAAATATTTTAATTACTCTAATCAAAATCTCTCTATAGATGTCAGTCTTCATATCGGATCTTTTTTTGCAATCATTCTTTATTTTAGAACAGAAATTTTAAATTTTTTTCAGAATAAAGAGTTGTTTTTAAAAATTTTTATTTCCTCTATTCCACTTATAATAACTGGTTATCTTTTAGTTAAATATAATTTAATTGATCAATTAAGAAATATGAAGGTAATAGGTTGGACAACTATTGTTTTTGGTATTTTACTTTATATCAGTGACAAATTTGAAAATAGGAAAAAGATTAACAAAGACTTTGGTTTTAAATCAGCTTTATATGTAGGTTTTTTACAAGTGCTATCACTAATACCGGGTGTTAGTCGTTCTGGGATAGCTATCACAGCAGCCAGGACACTTAAATTTGAAAGAGTTGAATCTGCAAAAATTTCATTTTTATTATCAATACCTATTTTAGCAGCTGTGAGCATATATGGTTTACAAAATATTTTTGTTTCTAAAAATATAAATTTTTCCTTAATAAATTTACTAGCTATTTTTTTATCTTTTATTACTTCATATTTAACTATTAAATATTTTTTAAAATATATCAAAAATTTTAATCTTAATATTTTTGTGGGATACAGAATACTCTTAGGAGTGCTTATTCTATTTATCGCTTACTCATAAAGCCCAGGTTAAAATCATCAAAATAATAAAGACAATTATAAAAAAAACAATAATTGATTTTGTGAGTGATAGATTGGCTAAAAATTTCATCTTCTTAATTACTTATATTTTAAATGCATTAAAATCAATGGTGCGCCTGCTAGGATTTGAACCCAGAACCTCCTGGTCCGTAGCCAAGCGCTCTATCCAGTTGAGCTACAGGCGCATAACTAATCAATTATCAAAAAAAAGCCTGTAAATAAAGGTTATAAATCTGTAATATAAATAACATGTCAGAAAAAAATACAGTAGTAATAACATCTGCCAAAAGAACGGCTATCGGTTCTTTGGGTGGCTCTCTTAAAAGTGTACCCGGGCATGAACTAGGTGCTTCGGTAATCTCTGATGTTATTAAAAATTCTAAACTAAAGAATGAAGAAATTGACGAAGTTATCATGGGTCAAGTCTTAACAGGTGGAGCTGGGCAAAATCCTGCTAGACAGGCAGCAATAAAATGTGGTTTACCAAAAGAAAAGCCCGCTTACGTTGTGAACCAGGTCTGTGGTTCCGGGTTAAGATCAATAGCTTCAGGTTTTCAAAGTATTAATTCAAAGGACTCTAAAATCGTTATAGCTGGGGGGCAAGAAAGTATGTCTACTTCTCCTCACGCTGTTTTTATAAGAAATGGAAAAAAATTAGGAAATACTGAGCTTATAGATACTATGATTAAGGACGGTCTTTGGGATGCTTTTAATGGCTATCATATGGGTGTTACTGCTGAAAATGTTGCAACAAAGTTTCAAATAACAAGAGATGAACAGGACAAATTTGCTTTTAACTCACAAACTAAAGCTTTAAAGGCACAAGAGAAAAATAAATTTAATGATGAAATAACTGCTTTTAAAATTAAATCGAAAGAATCTGAAATAAGCTTCGCAAAAGATGAACACCCAAGAGAAGGTACAAATTTAGAATCCCTCAAACGTTTAAAATCAGCATTTAAAAAAGACGGAACTGTAACTGCTGGAAATTCCTCGGGAATAAATGATGGGGCCGCTGCTATAGTTTTAATGGATGAAACAGAGGCTAATAAAAGAGGTTTGGAAAAATTGGTTAAAATAAAGTCTTGGGCAAGTTGCGGTGTTGATCCCGCGTTAATGGGTACTGGTCCAATACCCTCATCAAAAAAAGCACTTGATTTAGCTGGTTGGTCTGTAAAGGATTTAGATTTAATTGAAGCTAATGAAGCTTTTGCAGCACAAAGTTTAGCTGTTTTAAAAACCCTTTCAATCCCAGAGGAGAAAGTTAATGTTAATGGAGGAGCAATTGCTTTGGGACATCCTATAGGTGCATCAGGAACAAGAGTTTTAGTTACTCTAATTCATGAAATGATAAAAAGAGATGTAAAAAAAGGCTTGGCCACTTTATGTATTGGTGGTGGCATGGGCATTGCTATGTGCGTTGAAAGGTAATTAAGATTTAAGTTCAGATAAGTTTTTAAAAAAGTCTAAGCTATTGGGATTTGCTATAGCTTCTTTGTTGTCAAGTTTTTCACCATTAATAATTTTTCGAACTGCTAGTTCTACAATCTTTCCACTTTTAGTCCTTGGAATTTCTGGAACTTTTATAATAAAAGCCGGTACATGTTTAGGTGAACAATTTTTTTTTATTTTTTCTTTTATTATTCTAATTTTATCTTCATTTATGTCTTCATTATTTTTAGTCGTGATAAAAAGAATAATTCTTACATCGTCTTTAAATTCCTGACCAACTACCAACCCCTCTGTAATAAATTCAATATTCTCAACTTGTTGATAAATTTCTGATGTCCCGATTCTTACTCCACCAGGATTAAGAGTTGCATCAGATCTGCCATAAACAATAAACCCGTTATTTTTAGTTTTAGCTGTAAAATCTGCATGGTGCCAAATATTACTAAATTTAGAAAAATATGCTTTTTGGTATTTAATTCCGTCTTTGTCATCCCAAAATTTAATTGGCATTGTAGGAAATGGTTTTTTTACAACTAATTCTCCTTTTATGCCAATGTCCACACTTTTACCGGACTCATCAAAGACATCAACGTCAATTCCGAGACTTGGTCCTTGTATTTCGCCCTCATAAACACTTGAGTATAAATTTCCTAAAACTAAGCAACCAACTAAGTCGGTGCCTCCTGCGATTGATGCTAAATGTATATCTTTTTTAATATTAGAATAAACATAATTAAAGCTTTCTTTAGACAAAGGAGATCCTGTTGAAGTAATAATTTTTAAAGAGCTTAGATCTATATTTTTACAATTAAATTTTTCGTTTTTTAAATAATCAATATATTTTGCACTAACTCCAAATAGATTAAATTTTTTATTTTGACAGTAGTTCAGTAAAACATCTATTTTTGGATAAGTAGGTGAACCGTCAAATAAGTAAATTGATGACTTTGTTCCTAAGGCTCCAATCAGCCAATTCCACATCATCCATCCTGTAGTTGTATAATAAAATACTTTACTTTCTCTAATGTCACAATGAAGCATAAATTCTTTATTATGTTCTATTAAAACATTTCCAGCTCCATGAGTAATACATTTAGGTTTACCAGTCGTTCCACTAGAATATAAAATATAAATAGGATGATTAAACTCGTATTTCTCAAAGATTTCATCTAATTTTGATTCTTTTAATATCTCATCAAAATTATAATAATTTTTCTTATTTATTTTTTCTTTCTTATCGTAAGAAAAAACTAAGACTTTCTCTATTGAAGGAATTTTTTTTAAAATTTCATCTACTTTTTGTAAGATATTTATTTTTTTTCCATTGTAGTAGTAATAATCGCAAGTTATTAGAATTCTTGGTTCAATTTGCAAAAACCTATCTATAACTCCTTCAACCCCAAAATCTGGTGAACAAGAAGACCAGATTGATCCATTTTTAGAACTTGCAAGAAAGCTTATAACTGTCTCGATTTTATTTGGCACGTATGCAGCTACTCTATCATTTTTTTTTATCCCAATTTTTTTAAAAAAATATGATAATTTACAAACTTTATCGTAAAGTTGTTGCCAAGTTATGCTCTCTTCAAATCCATTTTCTGATAAAAAATTAATAGCAAGTTCATTATTTTTTTTCTTAAGCAAATTTTCAGCATAGTTTATTTTTGAATCAGGAAAAAAAGTATTCTTATTAAAAGTTTTATCTTTTTTTAATATTTTTTCACCTTTATGTCCGACTATTTCACTAAAATCCCAAAGTTTTGACCAAAACTTTTCTGGTTCTTTATTGCTCCATCTCCACAGATTATTAAAATTTCTATCTTTTTCAATATTTAAACTGTTTACAAACTTTTCTAATAACGATCCCTTTATTTTTTCTTCAGAGGGTTTCCACAAAAGTTTATTCATATTAATAACTTAACTTTTATAGAGTTATCTTAACAGATATTTTTTGAGTAAAAATTTTTGTGTTATTAAAGCCTCGTTAGACTTTATTTTTTTCCTTTTAAAAAAAATGTTTATTATCCACTTCACCGCTCTATTCTCCATACCCAAGTAGGCTCAAAAAAGATTAAAATGTGGCAAAAATGTTAATTTTAACAGTTATTTTTTTATTTATTGTCAATTCAATTTTAAATAAGTTCCAATCCTGTTTATAATATAATTATATGGCTCAAAACATTTCTGTACCAGATATAGGCGACTTTAAAAACGTAGAGGTTATTGAAATACTCATAAAACCAGGTGATCAAATAAAAAAAAATGATCCAATAGTTACCATAGAGAGTGACAAATCAAGTGTAGAAGTTCCTTCTCCAGAAACTGGAAAAATTAAAGAAGTAAAAGTTAAAGTGGGTGATAAAGTTTCTCAAGGCAGCCTGTTGGCAACAATGGACAGCGCCAAAGCGATAGATTCTGAAACAGAAACCAAAGAAGAAATCAAAACTGAAAAGTTGCCAGAAAAAACAGATGAACAGAAAACTAATGGAAATTTACAAACTGAAAATGTCATTAAACAGGATGGGGAATCGATCAAGGAGGTTAAAAAAGTATTTGCAGCACCAGCTTCTAAAGACGATATAGACCCTGAAGAAACCAATGAGTGGATTGATTCTCTTAATTCTGTAATAGAAAATGATGGCCCCTCAAGAGCAAGTTATTTATTAAATAAAGTTATAAATCAAGCTTATAAATCAGGTTTGGTTTTACCAGACACTAGAACTACTCCTTATATAAATACTATACCGCCAGAATCTGAAATAAAATCACCTGGAGACCAAAATATTGAAAAAAAAATAAGAGCTTACATTAGATGGAATGCAGCTGCTATGGTTGTAAAGGCTAATAAAAAAAGTTCTGAACTTGGTGGTCACATCGGAACTTTTGCTTCAGCAGCTACTCTTTACGATGTTGGAATGAATCACTTTTGGAGAGCAAAAAATAATAAATTTGGAGGAGACTTGATTTATTTTCAAGGACACTCAGCTCCAGGGATGTATGCTCGAGCATTTTTAGAAGGAAGACTAACAGCAAAACAGTTAGACGGTTTTAGACAAGAAGTTTCTGCGGGTGGATTGTCTTCATATCCTCATCCATGGTTAATGCCTAACTTCTGGCAATTCCCAACCGTCTCTATGGGTCTTGGGCCAATCATGGCAATTTATCAGGCGCGATTCCTAAAATATTTGATTAATAGAGGATTGGTAAAAGATGAAGGTAGAAAAATTTGGGTCTTCCTAGGGGATGGTGAAATGGATGAACCTGAATCACTTGGTGCAATTGGATTAGCTGCAAGAGAAAAACTTGATAATTTAATTTTTGTAATTAATTGTAATCTTCAAAGACTTGATGGACCCGTAAGAGGAAATGGGAAAATTATTCAAGAACTTGAAGGAAGTTTTAGAGGTACAGGCTGGAATGTAATTAAGGTGATTTGGGGTTCGTATTGGGATCAATTATTAACCAAAGATAAAACTGGTTTACTAGTAAAAAGAATGAACGAGTGTGTAGATGGAGAATATCAAGCTTTTAAAGCAAAAGGTGGATCGTATGTTAGAGATAAATTTTTTGGAAAATATCCTGAATTAAAAGAATTAGTATCTGCAATGACCGATAAAGATATTTGGAAATTAAATAGAGGAGGACATGATCCTCATAAGGTTTATGCGGCATATCACGCAGCAATGCAGCATAAAGGCTCTCCAACAGTTATTTTGGCAAAAACTATTAAAGGTTATGGTATGGGTAAATCTGGGGAAAGTATGAACACTACCCATCAACAAAAAAAACTTGATGAAAAAGATTTGCTGTACTACAGAGATAGATTCGGTGTTCCGCTAACCGACAAACAAGTAAAAAATATTGAATATTTTAAACCACATGAAAATTCTGAGGAAATAAAATATTTAAAAGATAAAAGATTAAAACTTGGTGGTTTTATTCCAGAAAGATCATCTTTTGCTAAAGCAATAAAAACACCTCCTAAAGATATTTTTGAGCCTTTTATGAAGTCCACAGGTGATAAAGAAATGTCAACAACTATGGCGCTTGTTCGAATGCTCACTGCTCTTCTTAGAGACAAAAATTTTTCACCAAGATTAGTTCCAATCATTCCTGATGAGGCAAGAACTTTTGGTATGGAGGGTTTTTTTCAAAAAATTGGAATATATGCTCACGAAGGACAAAAATATGAGCCAGTGGATTCGGAGCAACTAAGTTCTTACAGAGAAGATAAAAGCGGTCAAGTGTTGGAGGAAGGAATAACTGAGTCAGGTGCTATGTCATCTTGGATTGCAGCTGGAACATCTTATACAAATCATGATTTAGAAATGATTCCAATTTATATTTTCTATTCTATGTTTGGTTTTCAACGAGTTGGAGATTTAGCGTGGGCTGCAGGAGATTCTCAAGCTAGAGGGTTTTTAATTGGAGCTACGGCTGGTCGAACAACTTTAGCTGGAGAAGGGTTGCAACACCAGGATGGTCATAGTCATTTGTTAGCTTCTAATATTCCTAATTGTGTTAGTTATGATCCAACATTTACTTACGAGATGGGAATAATACTAAGAGATGGAATTAGAAGAATGCATGAAAAAAAGGAAAATATTTTTTATTACATCACAGCTATGAATGAAAATTATCCTCATCCAGAAAAACCAAAAGGATGCGATGAGGGCATAATCAAAGGAATATATTTATTTCAAGAAAATAATAATAAGGGGAAAACAAAAGTCCAATTATTGGGTTCAGGAACAATTTTAAGAGAAATTATCGCTGCTGCAAAAATTTTATCAAAAGATTACAATATTGATTCCGACGTTTGGAGTGTAACTAGTTTTAATGAATTACGAAAAGATGGCATGGAAACTGAGAGATGGAATCTTTTAAATCCTAATGAAAAAAGAAAAAAATCCTATGTTCAAAAGTGTTTTGAAAAAAGAGATGGTCCTATAGTTGCGGCTTCTGACTACACTAGATCCTTCTCTGACCAAATAAGACCTTATACTGATAAACAATTTTATGCTTTAGGAACAGATGGATATGGAAGAAGTGATACTAGAAAAAATTTAAGAAAATTTTTTGAGGTAGATAAGGAACATATAGTTGCTTATACATTGAGCGCTTTAGCGAATGAACAGTTAATTGCTTCTACAGACGCAAAAAATGCAATAAAAAAATATAATATTGATCAAGAAAAATTATTTCCAACAAAACTTTAATAATGTCAAAATCTAAAAAAGTTAAATCTGCCAGTCCTAAAGTGAGAAAATTCGCGAGAGAACTAGGTACAAATATTAATGAGGTTTCTGGAACTCAAAGGTCTGGAAGGGTAACTGAAGAAGATATTAAAAATTTTGTTAAATCCCAAGTTTCTGTAAATAAAGGTAAAATTGAAAAAAAAATCGATATAGAGGAATATCCACACGAAGCTTTTGGTTTAGTAGAGGTTAAAGATCTACCAAGAGTTAAAAAATTATCTGGTCCACAACTTGTTAAATCTTGGACAGAAATTCCTCATGTAACTCAACATGATGAAATTGATATAACAGAAATGGAACAGTTCCGAACATCTTTAATAGACCATTACACAGGTGAAAAAATTAAAATTAGTCCCCTTGCTTTTGTAACAAGAGCAGTAGTTAATGCACTAAAAAAGTATCCTAATTTTAATGCATCTCTTGATAGCCAAAATAACAAAATAATCTTTAAAAAATATTTTCATATTGGTTTTGCTGTGGACACACCTCATGGTTTAATGGTGCCAAAAATAAGAAATGTTGATCAATTGAGTCTTAGAGAAATTTATGAGGAGTTAAAAAGAGTAAGTAAATTATGTAGAGAATTGAAAATAAAAAAAAAAGAATTTTTTGGAGGATCAATGACAATTTCAAGCTTAGGAGGTATTGGAGGAAACTTTTTTACCCCAATTATTAACCCGCCTGAAATTTCAATTCTTGGTGTAGGAAAAGCTTTTGAAAAAATAAAAAGAGTTGATGGTAAATTCATTATAAGAAAGATGCTTCCAATATCGTTGTCCTATGATCATAGATTAATTGATGGTGCTGAAGGTGCTAGATTTTGCGTTCATCTAGGAGAAAGTTTGGGTAAAGACTTTGCTTTCAAATTGGCAGTTTAAATGAACAAAGGAACACTTTCATTAATTTGTGCTGTTTCATGTTCTTTTCTATGGGGTACAGCTTTTATTGCCCAAGATACTGGAATGGATTACATAGGTCCTTGGACTTTTTCAGCTGCGAGATTGCTTTTGGGTTTTTTTGCTTTATTACCATTTTTTTTTATTTTTGAATTTAAAAAAATAGTAAAAATAAAATCAAATTTTAAAATTATTCTAGCAAATATGTTTTTATTAGGTTTCTTTTTAGCAGGAGGAAATATATTTCAACAAATTTCTTTATTATATACTGATGTAGCTAACTCGGCAGTATTTACCGTTTTATATGTAGTTATAGTGCCAGTGCTTGCTTACTTTCTTTTTTCAAAAAGCATACATAAATCTGTTTGGCCAGCCGTTATGATGTGTTTACTAGGAGGATTGTTCTTAAGTGAATTGGATAATTATAGAGTAAGACTTGGAGATTCTTTAGTTGTCGTAGGAGCTTTTTTTTGGGCACTTCATATTGTTTATGTATCAAAATTTTTAAAAATATTTAATTACCCAATAACTATAGCAGCTTTCCAATGTTTAATCGCAGCAATACTTTCAGCTATACCGGCGGCTTCAATAGAATTAATTTCTTTCAAACTTTTATCTTTAGAAGCAGGTGAACTACTTTATGCGGGTATTTTATCTAGTGGGTTTGCATTTTTACTTCAAATAATTGCTCTTCAACACTTATCGCCAGCACCGGCTGCAATAATATTTTCATTAGAGGGAGTTTTTGCATCGATAGCAGCTTGGTTTATTTTAGATCAGTTCCTTAATGAATATAAAATCTTTGGAATAATTATAATCTTATCAGCTGTTATTTTTTCACAACTGGCACCAATGTATGATAAAAGGAAATATGGACGAAACTAAATCAGGATACTCTGCACACGTTGGAGGTTTGATAGGCAAAAAATTGGATGACTCAAATTACGAGTACCATTGTGAAGTGAAAGAAATACATCTTAATACAGCAAAAATGGCTCATGGTGGATTTCTTATGTTTGTTGCAGATACAGGAATGGGTAATGCGGCTCATCAAGTGTCAGGAAACAAAAGATGTGTAACCATTTCTTTGGAAATGAAATTTATAAGAGCAGCTAGTTTGGGCCAGAAACTTTTAACGAAAGTCAAAATACAAAGAAAAACAAATACTCTAGTATTTATAACTAGTAAAATAAGTAGTTCAGAAAATATAGTTGCTACAGCTTCAGGTATTTGGAAAATTTTAAAATCTTAATTCTTCTTTCTTCTGTAATTTAAATATCCAAAAATAATTAATAAAAAAGAAGCAAATGGATAGACGATAGCTTTATTAGGACGCTCTGGATTTTCAATTTTAAAATTGCTTATAATATCCCCTATTTGTATTCCAGATTTTTTAGCTTCCCCTTTCCAATTTAATTTATCTACTTTAAGTTGGTTATTTTCCTCAAAAACAGTTACCCCAAACTCTTTTAGATTATATTTATTTTCAAATTTTCCTTTATCTATGACAAACAATTTATATCTTTCTCCATACTCTGATAATCTTGTAACTTTAATGTGAACTTCTTTAGATGGGTCTAATGTTAAACTTTGAATATTCTTGGCAGAAAGTTTTTGATCATTATACTTGGGATAAAATTTACTTAATACATAATCTGGAGCTAAAAATGATAATGAAATAATTAAGAAGGCTACAATTTCATACCATCTTAATTTATTAATAAACCATTGTTGAGTTGCAGAAGTAAAAACCAAAATTCCAATTAGAGAGGTGATTATTACCATTAAAGCTTGCCATAAATTATCTACACCGATTAGTAAAAGTTCATGATTAAATAAAAATACTATTGGTAGAATACCAGTCCTTAGACTGTACCAAATCGCTTGAAGCCCAGTTTTTAAAGGATCGCCTCCAGAAATTGCAGCAGCAGCATAAGATGCTAAGCCAACTGGTGGTGTAACGTCGGCCATAAGACCAAAATAAAACACAAATAAGTGAACAGCTATTAAGGGGAAGATGTACCCTGAAGCGTTTCCAACATCCACTAGGACGGTAGCCATAAGTGAGGCAACTACAACATAATTTGCAGTGGTTGGAAGACCCATACCTAGAAGTAAACAAAGCAGAATAGTTAATAAAATTAATATAATTACATTGTCTCTGGCTATTGTCTCAATAACTATAATTAAATTAGTGCTTAATCCTGTAGAACCAACTGCTCCAACTATTATGCCTGCTGTCGCAATTGCAATTCCAACTCCTACCATATTGATTGCACCTTTTTGCAGACCTATAATAGTTTGGTTCCACCACTCAATCAGGCCAATTTTAAATTCTGAGTTTTTAATAACACGATTAATCAAATTCACTAGGATTAAAGAAATAGTTGCATAAAAAATAGAAAAACCTGCAGTGTATCTCATGTAAACAAGTAGAAAAATTAAAACAAAAATAGGTATTAAAAAATGAAGGCCGGATAAAAAAGTTTTCTTTAAATGAGGGACATCAGCATCATCCATGCCCTTGAGACCTAATTTAAGTGCTTCAAGATGAGATATATAAAACAGTGCGATATATGAAATTACAGCAGGCAAAAAGGCATGCTTTACCACTTCAAAATAAGTAACACCTATGAAGCTTGCCATTACAAATGCTGCAGCTCCCATAACTGGGGGCATTATTTGCCCATTTACTGAAGATGAAACTTCAATGGCTCCTGCTTTCTCTTGTGAAAAACCAGTTTTTTTCATGATTGGAATTGTAAAAGTTCCTGTTGTAACTGTGTTAGCGATTGATGAACCTGAGATCATTCCTGTCATTCCAGATCCTAGGATTGCAGCTTTAGCAGGTCCACCTCTCATTTTACCAACCATAGCAAATGCTAAATCTAAAAAATATTTCCCCCCTCCAGCAGTTTCTAGTAATGCTCCAAAAAGTACAAATAAGAAAATAAAATCTACAGAAACACCAATTGGTATCCCAAATATTGCTTCTTGATCAAACCATTGAAATCCGACTAATCTTTTTATAGAAAGACCTCCATGAGAAATAATATCAGGTGCGTATTTCCCAAAATATGAAAATAATAGAAAGCAAATAGCAATTATAACTAAAGGTAATCCTATAGCTCGTCTTGTGGCTTCTAATAATATTATAATACCAATGGTGCCTATAATAAGTTCTACTGGAACTTTAAATCCGAATATTTCTTTTATTAAAAGTATTCCACCTCTATTAACGAGATCATCATAAAAGAAATATATATATAAACAGCAAAATGCAGCAATAATACTAATGAGAATATCAAAAATTGAAATTTTTTTTCCTCTAGTGATCGGAAAAATTAAAAAAGTTAAGGTTAAAGCAAAACCCAAGTGTATTGCCCTTGCAGGTAAACCTTTAAACATTCCAAAATTAAACCAAAATGGAAATGGAGATGCATACCAAAGTTGAAATAAGGTCCAAAGAATTGCTATACTAAAAATTATTTTTAAATGTAAACCAGATAGATTGCGAGTTGGAGAAATATCTTCTTGAATTCTGTCTTTAATCTTACTTTGAATAGTTTGATTCATTTTAAGTAGAATACATTATTCTAAAAAAAAGGCCCAAAAATTATTGGGCCTTTTTTAGTTAAAATAGAAAGTTGAATTACATTAATCCAGCTTCTTTATAATACTTAATAGCACCTGGATGT
>CENP01044268.1_pt1 | contig 12523 bp, 12 predicted proteins | sample 361281 | NCBI WGS metagenome assembly CENP01 (sample SAMEA2591122, study PRJEB7988) | marine metagenome | biome: marine biome (ENVO:00000447); feature: deep chlorophyll maximum layer (ENVO:xxxxxxxx); material: saline water (ENVO:00002010), including plankton (ENVO:xxxxxxxx) | depth 70 m
ATAATGTCTAAAAGTGCGAAGCCTTTGTGTTGCATTGCTCCCATAATTAAAGGAATGAGCTGATCTCTATCTCCAGAAAAACTTCTCGCAACATATGTTGCACCTAGTTGAATTGCCATTGTTGCTAAATCTATAGGTTTGAATAAATTATCTTCACCATATTTATTTTTTGATTCTAGGTCATTAGTTGCAGAAAACTGTCCTTTTGTTAATCCATATGTTCCGTTGTTTTCAACAAAGTAGACCATGTCAACTTGCCTTCTAATAGCATGAACAAATTGGCCTAAACCAATTGATGCGCTATCTCCGTCTCCCGAAACACCTAAATACATTAGATCTCTGTTTGCACAATTTGCTCCAGTAGCAACAGAAGGCATTCGGCCATGAACAGAATTAAAACCATGAGATTGTTCCAAAAAATAAGCAGGGGCTTTTGAAGAACAACCAATACCTGATAATTTAGCAACTTTATAAGCTTCTATATTTAGTTTGAAACAAGATTCGATGATCGCAGCGCTAATTGAATCATGACCACATCCTGCACAAAGAGTTGAAACTGCTCCTTCGTAGTCTCTTCTTGTAAGTCCTAGCTTATTTGTCTCAAGTTTCGGATGATGATTGATAGGTTTTTTAAACGACATCTTTATCTTTTTTTAGCATTAATATGAGATTTATAATTTACTTCTCGCTCTGAAATCTTATTAACTATGTAGCTTGCTTGAATTGGATCTCCAGTGAAGTGAACTAAAGGCCTTAAAATTTCAGGTGAAATTCCTCCTTCTGCCATAATTAATGTTCTCATTTGACTATCTCTATTTTGTTCAACCACATAAATACGGTCATGGTTTGCTATAAATTCCCATACATCTAAATTGAAAGGAAAAGATCTGATCTGCATCAAATCAATATTAATTTCTTTTTCTTTCAGAATATCTTTTGCTTCATGAACTGCAGGAGAGGTACTTCCGTAAAAAATAACACCGCAGCTATCTTTCCCATTTATTTCTATAACTGGTTCTGGAACCAACTCTGAGGCTGTCCTAAATTTTTTCATGAGTCTGCTTAAAGTAGCAGCATTTACTTCTCCATCTTCGGTATATCTAGCATATTCATCATGAGAAGTTCCTCTTGTAAAAAAAGCTCCTTTTTCAGGGTGAGTTCCTGGATAAGTTCTATAGCAAATACCATCATTATCTACATCCAAATATCTTCCAAAATTTTCAATTTCATCTAAATCATCTTTATTTAAAACTTTACCTCTGTTGTATTTATATTCATCGTCCCATTTAAACTTATCGCAAACCCAATCATTCATACCCATGTCTAAATCGCTTACTACAAAAATTGGTGTTTGAAGTTGGTCTGCAAGATCAAATGCTTGGGCAGAAAAATCAAAACATTCTTTTGGGTCAGATGGAAACAGAACTACATGTTTTGTATCTCCATGAGATGCATACGCACAAGCTAATACGTCTGATTGTTGAGTCCTAGTCGGCATACCTGTAGAAGGGCCTCCTCTTTGAACATTAAATAAAACTAACGGTATTTCTGCAAAATAGGCTAAACCAAGGAATTCACTCATGAGAGAAATACCTGGCCCACTTGTTGCGGTGAAACCTCTTGCACCATTCCAGTTAGCTCCAATTGCCATTCCAATAGCAGCTAGCTCATCTTCTGCTTGCACACTTGCAAAAAGATTTTTGCCAGTATTATTTTCTATCCTAAATTTTTTAGCATATTTTTCATAGCCCTCAGCTAGAGAAGTTGAAGGAGTAATGGGATACCAGGAACAGAAAGTGGCTCCTCCATAAACAGCACCAAGGCCAGCAGCCTCGTTTCCAGAAATTAGAATTTTATCTTCCAATTTGTCAGCTCTTGAAACAGTTATTCCTAGAGGGTAAGGAAGGTTTTCCAACACATAATTTCTGCCTAAGTTCAAAGCTTTTAAATTTGGTTCTATTAAGGCAGGCTTTTTAATAAATTGTTCAGATATTATATTTTCTAGGACCTCATATTCAATATCTAATAGGACGGATAAAGCGCCTACATATGCAATATTTTTAAAAAGAGGTCTTTGTTTAGGATTTTTAAAGGCTTCGACACACAATTGTGTAAGAGGTATTTCAATAACAGTGATGTCTTTCCTATTAAAGTTTCTTTTCCAAGTGGAATCATATAGCAGGTAACCACCAGGTAAAATTTCATCAACATCTTTAGAGTAACTTTGAGGATTCATTGCAACAGCAATATCAACTCCACCTCTGCTTCCTAAATAACCTTTTTCATTTACTCTTACCTCAAACCAAGTAGGCAATCCTTGAATATTAGATGGAAATATATTTTTTGGACTAACTGGAATTCCCATTCTAAACATAGCTTTCGCGAACATTTGATTAGCACTAGCAGAACCGGAACCATTTACATTTGCAAACTTTATAACAAAATCATTTGTAGACTGGATAGATTCTATTGATTTAACCTCATGCATTATGCAACTTCCTTAGCTTTAATTTTATTTGTCAAGGTATGACTTTCTTTATAAGCATTTCTTTTTATATCCCAAGCTCCTGTAGGGCATCTTTCAGCACAAAGACCACAATGGACGCACATGTCTTCATCTTTAACCATTCTTCTTCCAGTTTTAAGTTTTCCAGAGACGTATAAACTTTGATCTAGGTTTAAAGCAGGCACTCTTAGTTTATCTCTTACCTTTTCTTCCACGTCATTATCAACGAAATTTATACAATCCGTGGGGCAAATATCTACACAAGCATCGCATTCAATACACAAATCATCTTCAAAAACTGTTTGCATGTCACAGTTGAGACATCTTTGAGCTTCCTCGAGAGCCAATTCTTCATCAAAACCAAGTTCAACTTCAGTTTTTAGATTTTTTAATGATTTTGATAACTCTTCATGAGGTACAGAGATTCTTTTTTCTTGAGAAACATCATTATCATAAGACCATTCATGAATCCCCATTTTTTGACTAACTAAATTAGTAATTGGAGCTGGTCTTTCTTTTAAGCTAACACCAGAACAAAAGTTATCAATAGAAATAGCGGCTTGATGACCATGAGAAACAGCCCAAATTATATTTTCTGGTCCCCAAGCTGAATCACCACCAAAAAAAACTTTTGGGTGTGTAGATTGCATTGTTAATTTGTCTACTACCGGCATTTCCCATTCACCAAATTCAATTCCAATATCTTTTTCAATCCAAGGAAAAGCATTTTCCTGACCTATTGCTAAGAGAACATCATCACACTCAATAGTTATCTCTTCGCCTGTAGATTGCATTTTCTTTCTTCCATCAACTTCAACCTGTTCCATTTTTTCAAACTTCATACCACAGAGTTTTCCCTTGTCATCAAATAAAAATTCTTTTGGCGAAGTATTATCTAAAATAGGTATTCCTTCTTCCATCGTTTCTTCAATTTCCCACTCCGATGCTTTCATTTGAGAGAAGGGGCTTCGAACAGTAACCTTTACATCATTAGCTCCTAGTCTAAGGGCTGACCTACAACAATCCATTGCAGTATTTCCACCACCGATCACGATTACTTTTTTTCCAATCTTTTTGACGTGCTCAAAAGCAATGCTTGTTAACCAATCTATTCCTATGTGGATATTCTCCGAGGAGATCTCTCTTCCTTTAAGCTTTAAATCCTTTCCTTTTGGAGCTCCGGTTCCAATGAATACTGAGTCATATTCATCTATAACAGGTTTCAATTTTTCTATATAAGAGTTTAGTTTTAATTCAGCTCCCATATTTATAATCCTATAAATTTCTTCATCTAGGACATCAGCAGGAAGTCTAAAAGACGGAATATTTGTTCTCATTAAACCACCAGCTTTATGATCTTTTTCAAAAATAGTGCATTCGTATCCCAATGGTAAAAGATCTCTAGCTACAGTTAGAGAGGCTGGCCCAGCTCCAATGAGAGCTATCCTTTTTCCATTTTTAACTTTTGGCGACTGAGGAATATATTTTTCTACATCGTCTTTATAGTCGTAAGTAACTCTTTTGAGCCTACAAATTGCAACTGACTTTTCATGAGTTCGGCCTCTTCTGCAAGCTGGTTCGCAAGGCCTATCGCAAACTCTTCCAAGAATTCCTGGAAATACATTTGATTCCCAATTAAGCATATAGGCATCTGTATACTTTTTTTGAGCAATTAATCTAATGTATTCTGGAACGTTTGTGTGAGCTGGACAGGCATATTGACAATCAACGACTTTATGAAAGTATTGAGGATTATCAATATTAGTTTTTTCCATAAATTTAGTTGAAGGTAATGGAACATATTTTTCAGTTTCATTAAATTTAGATTTTAATGATTCAACTATGTGATCTCTTACACTCCTTGCTTCATTTAAGTCAGATTTTCCCGTAGTTTGTCTTAAGTCATAACCAAACTTGTCTCTTTGAGATTTAGGAACAGCGACTTTAACCCACCAAATATTGTTCCTTTTGTATAAATATTTTTTATCTTCCATTTTTTTTGTAGAGTTTCTTGTACCTTTTTTTAATTCAATTTAAAGTAAATAAAAAAACAATTTTATAGATATAAAAGCTATAAGTAAAGTTTTTTCCTAATTTATAGAGGTTTAGACGTTCATAAAATACATCATTTGCTTTACTTTCTTTTATATCTACTGTACCTTACTACTTTGAAATGGATAAGGATATACTTTTAGTTATTTTAGATGTACCTTACCTTGTAATTATTCTCTATGACAACATAATTACATTATGAAACCTATATATTTAGATTATGCTTCTACAACCCCTGTTGATCCAAGAGTGGTAGAAAAAATGCAGGACTGCCTTACCTTTGAAGGAGATTTTGGAAACGCTGGTTCTAGATCTCATTCTTTTGGATGGAAGGCTGAGGAGCTTGTTGAGGAAGCTAGACTCAATGTTGCTAATTTAGTTAGTTGTGATCCTCGCGAAATTATCTTTACTTCTGGTGCTACAGAATCAGATAACCTTGCAATTAAAGGAGCTGCATATTTCTATAAAAATAAGGGAAAACACATTGTTACTTCTAAAATAGAACACAAAGCTGTCCTAGATACATGCAGACAACTTGAAAAAGAAGGTTTTGAGGTTACTTATTTAGACGTAGATGAAGACGGTTCTATTTCTCCTGAGACAGTGAAAGAAGCTTTAAGAGATGACACAACACTGGTTTCTTTAATGCATATCAATAATGAAATAGGTGTCATTAATGATATTGAAAAAATAGGTGAAATCACAAGAGATAAGGGTATTTTGTTCCATGTAGATGCAGCACAAAGTGCAGGTAAGATACCTATTAATTTAGACAACTCTTGTATAGATCTGATGTCTTTTTCAGCTCATAAAATCTATGGGCCTAAAGGTATTGGAGCTCTGTACATAAGAAGAAAACCTAGAGTTAGACTTCAAGCTTTATTTCATGGCGGCGGGCAAGAAAGAGGCATTAGAGCAGGAACTTTGCCAACTCACCAGATAGTAGGACTAGGTGAGGCTTTCAAAGTTGCTAAACAAGAAATAGATTCTGATTTTAAAAAAATAAATTCGTTTAAGACTAAGTTATACGATGGCTTAAAAGATATGGAAGAAATTTATGTTAATGGCGACTTAGAAAATGGTTATCCAGGTATTTTTAATTTATCTTTCAATTATGTTGAAGGTGAGTCTCTGATAATGGCGTTAAAAAATATTGCTGTATCTTCTGGATCAGCATGTACTTCAGCTAGTTTAGAGCCCTCTTATGTTTTAAGAGCTTTAGGACGCCCTGATGAATTAGCGCACAGTTCAATTAGATTTTCTTTTGGTCGTTTTACAAAAGAAGAAGATGTTGATTTCACTGTAGATTTAGTAAAAACTTCAGTTCAACAGCTGAGAGAAATATCTCCTTTATGGGAAATGTATCTTGATGGCGTTGATTTAAGTAAAATAGAGTGGGCTAGCTAATAATATCAAGGGGTAATATAAATGGCATATTCAAATAAAGTTGTTGATAAGTTTGAAAAAACTTTAAAAGATCCAGAGGCTGCAAGCGTTGGAAGATGGAAACCAGGCGATGCAGATTTCGATAAAGTAGGAACTGGGATTGTTGGTGCTCCAGCTTGCGGAGACGTCATGAAACTTCAGATCAAATGTGATGAAGTAGATGGTGTTAAAAAAATCGTTGATGCAAAGTTCAAAACCTATGGATGTGGATCAGCCATTGCTTCTAGTGGACAGCTCATTGACATGCTTAAAGGAAAAACTATAGAAGAAGCTAAAGAAATTTGTAACCAAGAAATTGTTGATATTTTAGAACTTCCTCCAATAAAAATTCACTGTAGTGTACTTGCCGAGGAAGCTATCAAGAAAGCAATAAATGACTTTGAAAGTAATGACGATATCCGAAAGCACAACCAATAATCACTTTGAGTTAACTCAATCTGCTATTAGGCATTTTTCCTCTTTGCTTCGCAATAAAGATAGCCAAAATATCAGAATTGGAATAAGAGATTCAGGTTGTTCTGGGTATGCTTATTTCCTTGAGTTTTCTGAAAGTATCAACAATGACGATTTAGAATTTAATTTTGAAGATTTTAAAGTTCTAATAGATGAAAAAAGTTTTACTTTTTTGAATGGGACAACAATAGATTATATTAAAGAAGGTGTTAATTCTAACCTCTCGTTTATTAATCCTAATGTTTCTGCCCAATGTGGATGCGGCGAAAGCTTTAGCATCTAATGCCAAAAATAATAATTAAACCACACTCAGAAATTTGCCCTAAAGGAGCAGAAATTGAGGCTGAAAAAGGCTCTTCACTTTGCGAAGCTATGCTTGATAATAAAATAAATATTGAACATGCTTGTGAATTATCTTGTGCCTGCACAACTTGTCACGTAATAGTTACAAGTGGGTTTGAGAAATTAAATGAAGCTTCTGAAGATGAAGAAGATTTATTAGATAAAGCTTGGGGATTAGAACAAAGATCAAGACTAAGCTGTCAGATAATTCTTGATGAAGACGATTTGGAGATAGAAATACCAAAGTATAATATTAATATGGTATCGGAAAATCCTCACTAGCTATGAAATGGACAGATACATATGAAATTGTTGATGCCTTGATGGATGCTTATCCTGAACAAGATCCAAAGACCTTGCTTTTTACCGACCTTATGAATATGGTGAGTACCTTAGAACAATTTGAAGACGATCAAGAACGATGCGGAGAAAGAATTTTAGAGGCTATACAAGCTCTATGGATTGAAGAATTAGATTAGTAATTTTCGGAGAAGAGAATGGAAACAACGTTATGTATTATTAAACCAGATGCCGTTAAAAACGGATTCGAAGATAAGATTAATGAAAAAATTATTTCTTCAGGTTTAAAAATTATCCAATCCAAAAAAACTTTACTAACAGAAGAAATAGCAAGTGAATTTTATAAAGAGCATGCTCATAAACCATTCTTTAATGAATTGGTTGAATTTATTATTTCAGGTGAAGTTGTTATACAAATTCTTGAAGGTGAAGACGCAATAAAATCCTATAGGTCTTTAATGGGCTCTACTAATCCTGAAGAAGCTCAAGAAGGGACCCTAAGAAAACTATTTGCCGAATCTCTATCTAAAAATGCTGTCCACGGATCTGATTCTCCAGAGTCAGCAGCGAGAGAAATTGATATAATGAACAAAATTTTCTAAAAAAATGAATTCAGAATGGGAATCTCAATTAAAAAGAATGAGATCTTCCAGAGGGCTTACATTGGAACAATGTTCCAATATAACAAAGATCCCAATTAGTTTTTTAATAGCTTTAGAAAATCGAGATTTTAGTTCTCTTCCCGCAAAAATTTATTCTGAATTTCATATAAAAAAATATTTTTCGTTCTTAGGCATTAATCCAAGTGAATGTCTTCAAGAATACAAAAGCTCTATTTCAGAATTAAATTTTGATGAAAAAGACGAAGATAAAAAACAAGAAAAAAATGAATACTTAAGTTTTTTAATTAAGTTTCCTTATCTTGTGCCTGGTATATTTATTTTGTCTGTGTTTAGTCTTATATTGATAATAAATTTTCAAAAAACTGAAAACTTTTATGATGAAAAAGAATTTTCAAAAGCTATAGAAATTGAAACAAAAAAAGAAGAAGTTGCAATAGAAAGTCAAAAAGAAAAATATTCATCAGAAAATCCATTAATACTTAATTTAGAAGAAATTGATAATGTCTTAGAGAAACCATTAAAAAAAGTACCTGACAGAATAAAAATAATTGTCTCTGAGGAAAGCTGGATAATAATTGAAGAAGAAAATGACAAAAATTTAATTTATGAATTGATGCAAAATGAAGAGCGAGAAGTCTTGGGTTATAAGCCATTAATCTTTAAAATAGGAAATCCTGAGGCAACAAAAATATTTATCAACAATAAGATAATTAATATCTCTAGAATTTCTAAAAAAGATGCTAATTATAGTTATTTCGAAATAAAGTAGAGTTTGAAATTGAAGATCAATAATAAAATTAAAAGAAGAAAATCATCTTTAATAAAAGTCGGTAGCGTTTCTGTTGGAGGAGATTCTCCAATATCAGTTCAAAGTATGACCAACACAAATACTGAAGATGTTAAAGCGACTGTCACTCAAATAAAAGAACTTCAAAATGCTGGTGCCGATATAGTAAGAATATCTACGCCGAGTCTAGAATCCGTTGATGCTTTTGCTCAAATAAAAAAAATGGTGAATGTTCCTTTAGTCGCGGATATACATTTTGATTATAAAATAGCATTAAAAGTAGCGGAAAAAGGTGCAGATTGCTTACGAATTAATCCTGGAAATATAGGCTCTAAGCAAAAAGTAAAGGAAGTTGTTAATTGTGCTGAAGCAAATGGAATTCCAATTAGAATCGGAGTAAATGCTGGATCACTAGAGAAAAAATTACAAAAAAAATATGGAGAACCTTGTCCTGAAGCATTAGTCGAATCTGCAATGGCTCATGTAGAAATATTACAAAAACTCAATTTTGATAATTTTAAATTAAGTATTAAAGCGTCAGACGTTTTTATGATGACTGAAAGTTATAGATTAATTTCAAAAGAAATTTCTCAGCCTCTTCATTTAGGATTAACTGAAGCAGGCGGATTGCGATCCGGCACGGTAAAATCATCAATAGCTATCGGGCAATTATTAAAAGAGGGAATTGGAGACACAATAAGAGTATCACTAGCTTCAGATCCTGTAGATGAAATCAAGGTAGGTTTCGATATATTAAAATCATTAGGATTAAGAAAAAAAGGTATAAATTTCATAGCTTGTCCCAGTTGCTCAAGGCAAAACTTTGACGTAATCAAGACCATGAATGAATTAGAGTTGAGATTAGAAGATATCAAAGAATCGATAGATGTTGCTGTGATAGGTTGTTACGTGAATGGTCCGGGAGAGTCTAAAGCTGCTCATGTTGGTTTAACTGGAGCTTCTCCAAAAAGTTTAATTTATATTGATGGTTCTCCCGATCACAAGATAGATAATGATGAGATTGTCAATCACATAGAAAGAACAGTTAGACAAAAAGTAGATCAAATTAAAAAAGAAAAGAAAAAAATTATTACGAAAGCATGAGCAAAATTGAAAAAGTAAGGGGAATGCATGATGTTCCGATTGAAGAAACTCATCAATGGAGCCATGTACTTAATTTCTCTGAAAAATTAATGAAAAGTTTTTCATATTCCGAAATTAGAATACCTATTGTTGAATATACAAATCTATTTGAAAGATCTGTCGGCAGTGAAACGGATATAGTAAATAAAGAAATGTTTACTTTTAATAGTAAAAGTGAAAAGTCTTTAACTTTGAGACCGGAAGGAACAGCAGGATGTATGAGGGTTGCTATAAGTCAGGGTCTTTTGGATAAGGGTCCGCAAAAACTTTTTTATTCAGGCCCTATGTATAGATATGAAAGACCGCAAAAAGGAAGGAATAGAGAATTTTTTCAGTTCAGCGCAGAAGTATTTGGAATCGAATCCATGACTGCAGAGTTAGAAGTATTCCAAATTATTGAAACCATAATCAATAAATATAAAATCGATGACTCCTGGTTGGAGATAAATTCTTTGGGGTCTGAGGAAGACCAAAAAAATTTTTCTAAAGCTCTTCAGGACTTTCTTAAACCTTTAAAAAGTAAACTTGATAAGGATAGTCAAAACAGACTAGAAAAAAATCCTTTGAGAATTTTAGATTCTAAATCAACCGAAACCAAAAAAATATTGATGAACGCGCCTAGAATTTCAGAATTTAGATCTAAAAATTCAATAACTAATTTCAGTTTATTAAAAAATCTTTTAAGTGATTTTGGTATTAATTACAAAGAAAACGAAAATCTTGTCAGAGGACTTGATTATTATAATGATGCGGTTTTTGAGTGGAAATCTGATTCATTAGGAAGTCAAAATACTTTTTGTGCAGGAGGAAGGTACGATAGCCTCGCAAAAAAACTTGGCGGTCGACAAACACCAGCTGTTGGAGTTTCTCTTGGCATAGATCGTCTAATTATTGCTTGCAAAGATAAATATAAATTCCCTTCTCAAAGACAAATAGTTGTTATCGTTCTGGATAGAAATTTTTTAAAACAAGGAAATATAATATCTGAAAAAATTAGATTAAATTTCCCATCTACTGCAGTTAGGTTTTCTGGTTTGAATGTAAATTTGAAATCAGAACTGAAGAGAGCTAGTAAAAATAACTTTAATTTTGCAATCATTTTGGGGAGAGAAGAAGTAGAATCTTCAACTTATACTATTAAAGATTTAGATTCAGAAAAAAACTATGAAAAATTATCTGAAGAAGAACTTATTTCTTTCTTAAAATAAAAAAATGAATGAATTAACTCAAAACAGTTTTATACAAACTTCTTTAGATTGGATTAGAGTAAATTATTTAAAGATAATTTTTGTCTTTCTGTTCCTTTCATCAATTTTTGGTTGGATTTTTTATCAAGGCTATATTCAGGAAAAGAATTCTAAAGAAGCTTCTATTCTTTTTGATGAATTCAATACCTTTTTAAATAAGGAAAACATAGATTTTGATAAATTGAATTCAATTCAAGAAAAAACAAACAAAAACTACCCTGATCAGATCTACTCAATTTTAATGAATCTTGAAATTTCTGAATTGAATTACAATTCAAACAACTTTCAGGGATCAATGGATAAATTGAGAAAAGTTAACTTAGAATTAGAAAAAAGGGGAGACGAGGTTAGCGTTTTAAGAGACTTATCAAGATTGAAATATTCATTACTTCTAATATCTCAAAATGAACTAAACGAGGCCATAGAGTTGTTGAGTAAAGATTTTAATTTTTTTAAAGAATTAAAATATGAGTTTTTAGGTGACGCCCAAATGGAGTCCTCAAATGTCTTAGAAGCGAAAAAAAATTATCAAATAGCTCTTGATATATCGTCTTCAGAAATTCACAAAGAGTTAATTAAAATTAAGTTATCAACTATCAAAAATTAGATTCAAATGTTAAAGAAATTATCAATTATATTTTTGTCTTTTTTAATGATTTCTTGCCAATCAAACTCTTCAGAAGAAGAGAAGCCAGCTGAGCTAAATGATATTCAATCTAAAGTTTTTTTTGAGAAAACTTGGTCAAAAAAAATTCTCAGTGACTTTCCTTTGGGAGATGTTGATTTAGCATTTAATCAAAATAATATTTTTATTTTTACAGAACAAGGAGAAGTTTCGGCTTTAGACTTTACTGGAGATTCAATTTGGGAGAAAAGTTTTAATGATCAAATTTCTGCAGGATTAGGTTATGGGTTTGAATCTATTTTTTTTGCAACTGAGAACGGAAAGATAATTTCTCTTAATGCCAAATCGGGAGAAAAAATATGGGAATCAAGAGTTAATGGCGAAGTTTTATCAAGTCCTTCAACCAACGGTTTGATAGTTGCAGTTCAAAGTTCTAATGGAAAAATTACTGCACTTGACTTCAACGATGGAAAATTCAAATGGGAATACCAATCAACAGTTTCTCCTCTCAGTTTAAGAGGAACAAGCAAACCTGTATTTGATAAAAAATTCATATATGTGGGTTTTGGAAATGGAAATTTAGTCAAAATTGAATCACGAACAGGCGTTGTTCAATGGGAAGTACCGGTAACCGTGTCTGATGGAGTTTCCGAAATTGAAAGAATGATAGATGTTGAAGCAATGCCAGTGATTTCTCCAAATGGATTAGCATATGCCGTCACCTTTCAAGGGGATTTGTCAGCTATTGAAATAGTTCAGGGCCGAACTGTTTGGAGGAGTTCAGCGTCCTCTACTAAAGATATGCTACACACTAAAAATAAAACCTACATTGTTGATTCTGAAGATTTAATCAAAAGTTATGATGGCATAAAAGGTAATAGTCTATGGAACCTAGATGACTTTAAGCTCAGAAAATTGTCTTCTCCAAAAAGACTCAAAGACCATATGATTATTGGAGACTATGAGGGCTACTTGCATGCGATAAATCTTAATAATGGA
>CENP01157163.1_pt1 | contig 12518 bp, 10 predicted proteins | sample 361281 | NCBI WGS metagenome assembly CENP01 (sample SAMEA2591122, study PRJEB7988) | marine metagenome | biome: marine biome (ENVO:00000447); feature: deep chlorophyll maximum layer (ENVO:xxxxxxxx); material: saline water (ENVO:00002010), including plankton (ENVO:xxxxxxxx) | depth 70 m
TCAAAATGGGCGAGTACAATACCCCGAATGTCTGTAAAAGTCAATAAAAAGGCGGGACGAGATTTGATTTCAAAAGCTGGTGAGCAAGCTATTTTTAGATACCTATACTCACAGGGAATGAAAAAAATAGAATAAAGTGAAAAATCTCTTGATCTCATCAATTAAGGAACATGAATTGGCATCTAAAAATGCTAGAGAAAACCCACAATTATTTTGGGAGAATATTGCTCAAAATTTTAATTGGAAGAAAAAATGGGACTCGGTTATTCAGAATAGTGAGATGGGGCCTGGCTCAATTTGGTTTAAAGGAAGTAAACTCAATATAACAGAAAATTGTCTTGATAGACACCTATTAAAAAATTCTGAATCGATCGCATTGTTATGGGAACCCAATGACCCAAAGGAAAAAACAATTCAACTATCATATCGAGACTTGCATTCTGCTGTGTGTAAATTTTCCAATGTTTTAAAATCGAGAGGCATAAAAAAAGGTGACCGAATTGCTATTTATATGCCGATGATACCGGAATTGATGATTAGTGTTCTTGCATGCGCAAGAATTGGAGCTATTCATAGCGTTGTTTTTGCTGGATTTTCTGCCCAATCACTTGCAGACCGGATTCAAGATTCAAAATGCTCTGCTGTATTAACCTCAGATGGCATGTATAGAGGTTCAAAAAATATTGAAGTTAAATCCATAGTTGACAAAGCCATAGAATCTTGTAAAAGTGTCCATAGCGTCATAGTCGTGAAACGCAACGAAATGCCTATTTCAATGATACCGGGCAGAGATATTTGGTATCACGAAGCGATTAAAAAAGTAAATGATGTCTGCGAAGCAGAGATGATGGATTCAGAAGATGAATTGTTCATATTATACACTTCAGGTTCAACAGGCAAGCCTAAAGGTATAGTTCACTCTTGTGGAGGATATATGGTTTACGCAGCTTACAGTTTTAAAAATGTGTTTCAATATCAAGGGGGAGATATATTCTGGTGCACTGCAGACATTGGATGGATAACAGGCCATAGTTACATTGTTTACGGACCTTTGCTAAATGGTGCCACCACTCTTATGTTTGAGGGTATTCCTACATGGCCCGATAATGGAAGGTTTTGGGAGATTTGCGAAAAATATGAGGTAAATCAGTTTTACACTGCACCAACTGCTATTCGATCGCTTATGACTTTTGGAGACCAATGGATAAAAAAATCTAACTTGGAGAGCCTAAAAGTAATTGGATCTGTTGGAGAGCCCATTAACAAAGAAGCATGGCTTTGGTATAAAAATATTGTCGGTAGGGGTAAATGTCCAGTGGTTGATACTTGGTGGCAGACTGAAACTGGTGGAATTATGATTTCTGGTCTGGGAAATATAAACGAGGAAAATCCTACTTATGCTGGATTACCTCTCCCTGGAATCCAAGTGGCATTGCTAGATTCAGATGGAAAAGAAATTGTAAAAGATGGGGTTGAAGGATATTTATGTATTAAATCTCCCTGGCCATCAATGATCAGGACCATTTATGGTGATAATAAAAGGTGTAAAGATGTTTATTTTTCAAATTTTGAAGGCTATTACTTTACTGGCGACGGTGCGCGAAGGGATAATGGAATGTATCGAATCATAGGGAGAGTTGATGATGTAATTAATGTGAGTGGCCATCGATTTGGAACCGCAGAAATAGAAAATGCAATTAATTCAAATAATTTAGTGAATGAAAGTGCTGTCGTTGGATATCGACATCCTATAAAAGGACAAGGTATTTATGCTTTTGTAATTCTTGAATATGGGATTGATTTAAAGGAAAAAATAAGTATCACCAAATCCATATCAGAATCTGTCGAGAGATCAATTGGAAAAATAGCAAGGCCAGATATAATTCAAATAACTAAGGGATTACCAAAGACACGATCTGGAAAAATAATGAGACGAATACTAAGAAAAATAGCTAATGGAGAACCTGAGGATATTGGAGACACCTCCACCCTTCTAGATCCTAGTATTGTAGAAAGCTTGGTCGAAGGTCAAAAACTTAATTAAAATTACAGAAGTCTATAGATCTTGAAAGTCAAACAGAAAGAAAATATCTTTCTTTAGAAATAGACTTACCTCCTATTCGATTGTAAAAATTTATCCCTCTCAAGTTAAAAGACGGAGTCTGCCATTGGATAAACTTACAACCCATCGATTGAGCCTCTTTGATTATTCTTTTCATAATAGATTCACCGATTCCATGGCTTCTGGCTTCTTCTAATAAAAAAAGACAATCCATATATAAGTAGTAGCTGCATGTCCAAGTAGAAAATTGTTTCATAAAGGAACAATATCCTACAATTGCGCCTGCATGCTCTACAACCAAACATTGAAAGCTCGGATCAATACCAAACAAGCTATTTTTAAGCATCGACTCTTTATCATCAGTCGAATACTCGGCCCTCTCAAAATGAGCATGTTTTTCACACAGAACTACAAGCTCAGCTAGATCTTTTTCTTGAGCAAATCTTATCTCAGCATGTTTCATTAATAATAAGTTTTTGAATGATTGTTTCAAGTTACATCAGGTAATTGATTTAATTCGGACCATTGGTTAACTATATTAGCTAATTAAGATTTATTAAAAGAGAAGAAATATGAGAAAATTTATCGCTTTTTGGGGACTTTTTATCATTATTTCTTGTGAGGAAAGCCCTGTGATTCCATCCCAGTTTACTTTCAACTACAACATCCATTCAGAATTGCCAAATGAATGGGAATTAGAGTTTTACACGATAATGAATAATCTTGATGATAAAATAAAGATATTACCCAAAGAGTATTCATATGAGATGGATGTGTATGCATGGAAAAGTACAACTAATAAACCATACCAGAATCAAATTGGAGATGCTGACGGAGCTTGTATATGTGGTAATGAAAATGAGCGTTACATGGTTCTGGAAATTCCAGCTTCAGAATTTGATTTCAGTTCGATGCATAGATATTCGGTAATTCCTCATGAATATTTTCATGTCTACCAAATGTCACTCTCAAAAAATTTTTATGATGGTAACATTGAATTAAAATGGATGTCAGAAGGTGGCGCGGCTTCAATAGAATCAATTTACATTCAACAATACTATCAATTTAATTACTTTAAAGATGCTCAAACGCAGGTAAATATTGCTGCTATTAATAATCCAAGTATTTTTGAAACATACAGCGCATCGCAAAATGAAGACATTAACTATTCCTCTTCGGTTTTTATGGTTCTCGCTCTCTCAAAAGAACTACAGAAACAAAATATCTCTGAAGCCGAAGCATTTAGAATGATATTTAGAGACTTTTGGCTCCCTGACCCCACAGACGGAAATTGGAAATCTAATTTTGAAAACGTTTTTAATTTCAGTGTACAAGATTTTTACCAAATTCTTCCTTCTTATGATCTTAATGCAGACAATATTATCGATTCAACTGATTTCAATTCAGTGCTTCCCAGTGAAAATATTCTTTTGCAAAACATCTTTACAAACTGATTCTAACAATTATACCAAATCTTTTTTATCATGAAAACAATCTTGAAATTATTTTTTTTATCGTCAATTATTTGGACTTGGGGCTGTGATTCGTCAAGCACCTCATCTAAAGCAAAATGGGAAATCGATATTACCCTTGATGGAAGTGATTACAAATACAAAGGTGAGTATCAGAATGACTCCATTAGTTTAATGGATTTTTGGGCCAGCAATTCGGAAGGGGCACGTGCAAATTTTACAGGTAATTCGATTTCAATTGGCTTCAAGGGTATAAAAAACTCTGAAAATTATTCTACAGGAGAGTCAATATCAGGAACAATTGGTCTAGAAAATCAATCAACAGGTAAACAAATGGCTACTTTCAATTTACCGCTAGAACCATATTATGTAAAAGGAGAAATTGAGGTAAACGTCAGAAACATTGGAACACCAACAATCACATCAGCAGGAGTTTTAGATTTTGGAAATGAGGTGATTATCAACATTCCAAAAGTCACTTTTTTAGACAGTATAACTGGGTTCAATCGAGAATTATCAGGTAGCATCAAGAGTGTCAGAATTAACTAAAGAAGCATCAAATGAAAAACAGAATTAAAAAATTAATTCTTCTTAGTCTCTACTTTTCAAGCTATTTTTCAAAAGCTCAGTCCATAAATATTATGGGTAGAATCATTGATGAAAAGACAAATAAAGCACTGGAAAATGTAGTTGTCAAGAGTTCTAGTGCCACTGTAATTGGTGATCTTGATGGCAACTTTAATATTGATGTAGAATCGCTTCCTGTTGTTTTAAACTTTTCGACTTTCGGATATAATTCCAAAGACCTGAATGTCGTTCAAAATAATAAATCCATTACCGTCAAACTTCAAGCAGATCAAATAGTTCTAGCTGAGACGCAGATTGTTGCATCTAGAATAACAGAAAGACAAAAGCAAGCTCCTTTAACTGTTGAAGCCCTAGATCTCATAAGCATAAAAGAAGCACCAGCCCTTAACTTTTATGAGGCTTTGGGGAATATGAAGGGTGTGGACTTGACATCGGCAAGTATCGGTTTTAAAATCATAAATACGAGAGGATTCAATAGCACTAGCCCCGTGAGGAGTTTGCAAATCATTGATGGAGTCGACAACCAAGCTCCAGGACTCAATTTTTCTTTGGGAAATTTTTTAGGCGCAAGCGAACTGGACATTCAAAAAGTAGATATCATCTCGGGAGCTGTAGGAGCGATGTACGGTCCATCGGCATTTAATGGTGTTATATCGATGGTAACTAAGGACCCTTATACAACTCAAGGGACATCTTTCCAATTAAAAATTGGCGAACGTTCATTGACAGAAGCCTCTCTGCGATACGCCAATTCCTTAAGCCGGAAAGATGGAACGGATAGTTGGGGCTTTAAACTTAATGTGTTTGGACTAAAAGCGAATGATTGGGAGGCGACAAATATGGATCCAACATTTGAGTCTTCATCCCCAAGGAATAATCCAGGAGGGTATGATGCCGTGAATCGATATGGAGATGAGATTAGTTATGACAATGGCGGTGATGTAAAAACTTATGCAGGAATTGGCACTTACCACCGAAGGGGAATTGAAGAATCGGAACTTGTCGATTATGATACTGAAAATTTAAAAGTGGCGACAGCTATACATTATAAGACACGAAATGGATTAGAAGCCATTTACAGTATGAATTTCGGCTCAGGAACAACAGTTTATCAAGGGGATAACAGACTGAGCCTTAAAGACATTTTATTCCTTCAAAATAGGCTTGAGCTAAGGAAAAAAGATAAATGGTTTATTCGCGCATATCGTACGAATGAAGATGCAGGAAAAACTTATGATGCATATTTTACGGCATTAAAGATGCAAGATTCAATTCTTGATGAGGGGTTTTGGGCAAATCAGTACCGCTCTTTCTGGAATATTTTTCAAAAATCAAAAGTCATGAACCTGCCTGAGTATCCAACAGGTAATTTGTCAAATGAAGAATTTGAGCAACAAATGGCTATACTTAGAGATTTATATCCAGAAGAGTTTTCTTCATGCCACGTAGAGAATAGGAATATGATGAGTGGTGCATATGACCCAGATAGCTCTCTTATTCCTGGATCACAAGCATTTAACTCGTTAAGGCAATCCATCATCTCTACTCCTTTTCATTTAGGTGGCTCAAGGTTTTATGACCGGTCAGGATTATCGCACGTTCAGTTTCAAAGAAAATTTGATTACTCTGAATATGGAACTGTTTCGATCGGTGGTAACTACCGCAGTTATAATCCTAATTCAAAAGGAACAATATTCAGTGATACCAACGGAAGAAAGCTTCAGGTTTCAGAATTAGGATTCTTCTCAGGCTACACAAAAGAAACAGAAAAATTATCAATGAACGTTACTATTCGATTGGATAAAAATCAAAATTTTTCATGGCTAGCCTCCCCTGCTATGTCTATAGTATATCGTCCAAATAAAAAGACAGTCTTAAGAGCCGGAGCCTCCTCAGCTATAAGAAATCCAACGTTACAAGATCAATACTTATTTTACGATGTAGGAAGAGCAACTCTTATTGGAAATTTAAATGGTTATGACTCCCTAATCACCATTTCAGAGGTTGAAAATTTTTTAGAGTCAGGGGTCCAAGAAAGAGCCGCATGGGAATGGAATTATTATGACATGGAAGGAGTTCTTCCAGAAAAAGTGAGAAATATCGAAGTGGGATACAGAAGTACTTGGTGGGAGAGTTTTTATATAGATGCAACTTACTATTATAGTTGGTACAGAGATTTTATCGGTTACCATCTTGCATTGAAGATTGAAGATGATCCAGGAGGTAGTGCTGCAAATAGATTAACAGATGTTCAAGCATACAGAATCTCATCCAATGCTAGAGAGCAAGTAACTACTCAGGGCTTTAGCGTTGGAACAAACTATTACTTTTCTAATTATACAATCGCAGGGAACTACACATGGAATGTCTTAAACTCAGCGATAGATGATCCCATAATTCCTGCTTACAATACCCCTGAGAACAAGTATAACCTATCATTTTCAGCAAGAGACCTTGATTGGAAGATAAAAAAGGGCAAAATTGGATATATGATTACTCATAAATTCGTACAAGGATTTCTTTTCGAGGGATCACCTCAATTTACAGGAAGAATTCCGAGCTATCGACTAACTGATGCACAACTATCTTGGACATCGAAGGAGAAAAAGTGGATTTTAAAAATTGGAAGTAGCAATATTTTTAATCAAAAAGTAGTTCAAGTTTATGGAGGGCCCTCAATTGGAAGACTCACATATTTAGCTTTAACATGCAGTTTAGAATAATTTTTATGGGTTTCATCAATATTAAACGTAAATTGGACACTTGTTCAATAAAAAACGTAATATGAAATATTTATACTCTCTAAAAAGTTTGATCATTCTTTTGTGTTTGATCAATCTAAATGTAAATGCTCAGGAACGCTATGTTGATGAAGTATTTTCTGACTCTGAAATAACTGTGCTTACAGATGTTGTATACGGAGTTAATTTTAGTCAATATGTACCTGCCGCTCTTGGAGGTCCTCAAGTCATTCCTATGTTTCAGGATGTCTATATGCCTGATACAGCTGTAGATTCTGAAACTTCAAGGCCTGTTATAATTCTTTTGCATACAGGATCCTTTTTACCAAAAGGTACAGCCTCTCCACTTGGAGAAAAAGAAGATTCTGTTTTGGTTGAATTAGCAATGAGATTTGCGAAAAGAGGATTTGTTGCGATATCTGCTGCCTACCGTGTAGGTTGGCTTGCGAACTCTACGAATCTTGACCTTCGACGCGGAACTAATCTAGCTGCCGTTTATGGGGCAATTCAAGATGTCAAAGTGTGTGTTCGAAGTAACCGCGGAAGAGCCTTAACTAATAATGCGTGGCGAATGGATCCGAATTTTATAACACTTCTTGGGTCTGGTTCAGGTGGATATATAACCTTAGCTTACAGTACTCTAGATAATTATTCAGAAGTAGCCAGTCCGACAAAATTTAAGTATACTGCTGCTGGACCTGGAATATATGGAGGTACAGTGAATGCCGGAGATCCATACATTGATACAACTATTGTTGGTGATTGGGATGGATACGGTGGCTTAGCTACAGTCATAGGACAAGATTCAGTAACAGGATTACCGATTATTGACCTCACTGAACCGGGAAGAAATATTGTTTCTCATGCAGGCGTTCCTCACAATGTAAATCTTACAATAAATCTTGGCGGTGCATTAGCTGATTCAGCTTGGACATCAGCAGGTGACGCACCATCGATCTCATTTCATAGTCGATATGACTTTTATGCTCCTTATTATCGAGGGATGGTCAACGTTCCAATCGCTGGAGCATTTTTCCCTGTAGTCGAAGTAGCTGGAAGCCATACTGCTGCAAAAGTTGCTAACACACTAGGAAACAATACTGTCCTAGGATCATCAACTATGATGGATGCATATTCCGCTAAGGCTAGATCAAATCCATATAACATTGGTAACCAAGAAAATATTTATACTTTCAATATGGTGCCTCCAAATCCAGCTATGCCTTTTAGAGTAAATTCAAACCCTTGGGACTGGTGGGATGCCAATGATCCTTTATCGGTAAATGAAACAAACCCAAATATCAAAGCTCAATCCTTGGCATATATTGATACTATCATGGGATATACACTACCAAGATTAGGTAAGGCAATGAATGCTGCGGGATACTCTGTAAGCTCAGAAGAGCTTCCTGATTTTAATATCTCGATTAGTCCAAACCCTTCTAACTACAGTTCATTAATCTCAACTCAAGGGGCTATAATTCAATCAATAAATGTTTATGATGTTCTTGGGCGTCCTGTTTATGTTGTTGAAGGCCTGCAAAAGTCTCAGGCTGAAATCTCAACTTCATCTTGGGCACAAGGAACGTATATAATCCGAATTGAAACGGATAAAGGAGTTAAAACCTCAAAGCTTATAAGAAATTAATTAATTTCTAAAATCTTTCGAAAAAGGCCATCCTGTTTGGGTGGCCTTTTTTATTGTTACTAAATAATAATAAGTGATCATTAAATAAAGATTTAGAATATTTAGTAAATACCAATAAAAAACCAGGCCATATGCCTGGTTTTGATTTACGTGTATATATTTTGTTTAAAAACCCCAACCAATAGTAAGTTGAAGATTCGGTATCCAGTGGCCAGAATTAGCCTGTTCTGTTATCGCGATTCCTCTTGCCCAAGTTTGATTACCCGTGGCTCCAGGAACCCAACTCACTTCAAAAGTTCCTGTTCTGAGTATCCCCAAATCAACTCCCCATTGAAACCCTTTTACTGGCTTTAAACCATATCCGAGACCTAAGTATGAAAAAGTTCCTCCCCCGCGAACTAGATATCTTGCTCCTTCAGGATCTACTAATGTCCCACCTAGACTTCCAACACCACCACCAAAGACAACTCTAAAAGCATCAAAATTATCAAAAGGGCGATAATTTAGATTAACTCCCTGCCATGAGCTATTTGTACCAAACTCAGCGTCAAATTCAACTCCATATAATGCACTTTCGGTATTTGGGTTACCATCAGCATCTGTTGGTTCCCAATCAAAATTTTCTATTGAATTCGGAACTCCCTGTCCATAAAAAACAGTTAACGTAGTTTTTGGTGTCAATTGATGACCCCATGCGAATCCAAAGGCTTGAATAGGTCCTGATGTGTTTATACTAACTGAATTTTTTGCAAATTCTTGAGCCGAAACTGAAAAACTAAAAAAAAGAGCGATTCCTAGAATTGTAAATTTATTTTTCATGTTTTATTTGTATTTGTTGATTAAAAATCAAAAATATATCCTGGAAGTATTTATAAATACCCCAAAAAAATTAATAAATACCCCAAAAAAATTAATAAATACCCATATTTTCGAACAAGAATAATTTTAATAGAACCATATAAACACATGGAATATTCTATTAATTTTACAATATTTATCAGCTAAAAAGGGTTATTTTTATCTTCGAGCCATGAATAAAAGTTTTTTTGACAGAATTGTATACACGCTCATTTTACTGAGTATTGTGTCAATCATAGCAGAATCATTTGAAAGCATTAATTCAAAATACGGTAGATATCTAAATATCTTTCAAACGATTACTTATATCCTTTTCACAGCAGAATATATATATCGAACTATTAATGCAGCCCGAAAACGCTCTTGGAGATCTTATGTTTTTTCATTTTTTGGAATCATTGACCTTCTTGCTATTATTCCTTTCATTTTACCTTTTATAATATCAATTGATTCTAGGTCATTTAGAGTTTTAAGACTATTTAGACTGCTACTAATTTTTAAAATAGGAAGACACAGTAAAGCGATAAGGACTCTTCTGTCTGTTGTAAAATCTATTCGCGTGGAAGTAGGTGTTACTTTCTTTACAAGTATAATAGCTATTGTTTTAGCTGGAATCCTTATGTACTATGCTGAAAACGATGCACAGCCAGAGGCTTTTGCAGATATGGGTAGATCCATCTGGTGGGCTGTCGCTACACTCACAACAGTCGGGTATGGCGACATTTACCCAGTTACAATAATGGGCAAAGTCATAGCTACATCCTTGGCATTTATTGGAGTGGGGCTGATAGCAATTCCTGCAGGTTTAATTAGTGCTGCGTATGTCGAAGAGGTGAATTCTTTTAAAGAAAAAAATAAAAAATAAAGATTACAAATATTTAATCGACAAGGTTACTCCAAATTTCTTAATCCTTCATATACAACAATGCTAACTGCATTGGCCAAATTTAGGCTCCTTATTTTTTCACTGTACATAGGAATTTTAAAGGAATTACTATGATTTCTTTCAATTATCTCTTTTGGAAGACCTTGTGACTCTTTGCCAAAAACCAAAAACATATTTTCTTCAAATGAAATCTCATAGTAACTTCGAGTTGCATGACTCGACAAATAAATTAAGTTTTTATTATGATTAGTAGAATAAAACTCCTCAATATTGTTGTAGAATTGAAGACTTAAATACTTCCAATAATCAAGACCTGCTCTTTTCAACTTTGTATCGGTTAGCTCAAATCCTAATGGGCCTACAAGATGCAAAACTGAATTCGTAGCCAATGCTAAGCGACCTATATTACCTGTATTATTCGGTATCTCAGGTTCAAATAGCACAATATTAAATCCCATAATTTCTTATAATTGACAGCAAAAATCAAAGTTATCTCAAAAGCTTATAGTTACGTATAATGAAAAGATAAAAAAGCTGGGGAGTGTGACTTGACTACTTTTAAGATTATGATAAACAATTGATGAAGGTAAGTCGAATAAAAATGTGTAATTTTGGCCTTCAAATTTTGAATGTATTATGAGAGTAGTTAAAATTCAATCAGATTATTTAGGTGTTATCGCCGGAACTCTTTGTATGGTCCATTGCGCCCTAACCCCCCTTCTCTTTTTAACTCAAACTCAATTAATAAATATAAGTTTTCTGACCCCTACAGCTTGGAAGTCACTGAACTATGTTTTTTTAACGATATCGGCAGTTGCAGTTTATCAATCTATTCAGAACTCAACGAATTTACTCATAAAACGTTTATTAGTTTTTGCATGGATAATTCTAACAACGTTGATATTAAATGAACTATTTGAAGTTGCGCGTATTGCAGAAGCTTTTACTTATTTAGCTGCTACGTCTCTTTGCGGACTGCACCTCTACAATTTAAAATATTGTCAATGTGACGACGAAGATTGTTGTGTTCACCAATGAAATAATGCACTGAGCACATTTTTCATTTAATAACTCGATATTTAATTGGAGTTACAAAGATCTTTCGATATATAATTTTTCGTCTAAAGGGCCCCATTAACTGTCATTCAAATTTTAAGCAATCTATTGGCTTATAGAGAATATCTAACAAATCTGCTTCTTTACTTCCTTTAATTGGTAAATAGTTATATTTCGATTGAAATTTCGGAGGAGGACTCTATAAAACCAAAAGATTAAAACGGTGATTATCGTTTAATAAATCTCAAAACTGTTTTATCATCAGCAACAAGTGTTAATGTATAAACTCCTTTAGCCAAATTCTGGACATTTATATTCTTAACCCCTGTGGTAATAACACCCTGTGAAACGGCCCTGCCAGTAGCATCTTTAATTATAAATTTATTTTCAGTATTTTCTGAAGACATGAAATTTAAATTTAAAATATCATTCGTTGGATTTGGGTAAATAGAAGCCATGCTTGATTCAGCCTCATCAATTCCAACACTTGGATTTCCTACCAAAAATTTAGATTCTCTATAATCTATATTCGGAGGACAGAACTGACCGGAAGTAAATTCAATAGACTGCACAACTGGAAAAGGATAACCCGATACCCACCATTGGTATTGCTTTAACAATAGATCGCATTTAGATGATCCAGTTTGACCGTCATTAAAAGTCCGAGTATTTATAACTAAAGTGGCATTATTATGTACAGTATTATCTGGCATCGTTAGGGTCCCAGATGCCAAAGCTTGAATATTCACCGCATCATTTCTATACATAGCGGGGGGGCAGCCAGCACATGTAAAAGGGATTTGAGTCCTCGAGTGATTGTGCACATCTCCAACTGAAAATGGGTAGGGCATTAAAATTAAAGGAGTTGGGTAGCTAGTTATGATGACTGTTCTTTCTCCATGAAATGTAGATTTATCGGTTTCAAATCCCAAGAAAAATTGTTCTCCCCCTTCAATTTTAACATGAGTAGCATTAGGATAAGAACTCGCAAAAGCAGAATTAGCAATAGGTTGATATGTAATCGAACCCATACCTGTTGTTGTCACCCCAGAAAAATCCCAAGGGCCCTGCGTGGACTGATTAATGGTATCAGATAAGGTAGAAGTTGGATATGTAATATTTGTTGATGGTAAGGTAGGCATATATACAGTTTGGGAAAATGCTGTAAATCCGAAAAACAAACTTGCTGTGAGTAAAATTCTTTTCA
>CENP01183310.1_pt1 | contig 12518 bp, 11 predicted proteins | sample 361281 | NCBI WGS metagenome assembly CENP01 (sample SAMEA2591122, study PRJEB7988) | marine metagenome | biome: marine biome (ENVO:00000447); feature: deep chlorophyll maximum layer (ENVO:xxxxxxxx); material: saline water (ENVO:00002010), including plankton (ENVO:xxxxxxxx) | depth 70 m
TAAAAAGCATAGATAATTATAAAAATTAAAAAATATCTAACAAATTTAAGGTTCAAATTTTCTTTAATATAAAAAAAATAAAATAGTGAAATAAAAATTGGTAATAAAGAAAATGTTATCGGTTGATTGTTTGAATGTATTTCGTAAATTGAAATAGTAACGCTTAAGGTAGTAATAATGATGAAACTATCTTTTTTTTTACTTATAACTGAAATATATATAGAGGGTATTATTAAACACAAAAGAAAAAATAATTTTGAAATTTTCTCATAAATAAAATTAAAATCTAAATTATTAAATCTACTTTCACCTAAATTAGTTGAAATTATTATATATTGTTCAAAAATGTCAGCAATCTGTACTTTATTATGTTTGAAAAATAAAAAAAAAAGAAATGATATTATTAATGAAAATATTATTGTTGAAAGTATAGTTGAAATTTTTATTTCAGAAAATATTTTTGAAAAAAAAATTATTATACAAAAAATAGCAAAATAAGCTGTTGGAACCTGTTTAGTAAAAAAGGATATAAAAAAAATAAATATACTAGCAAATAGATATACTTTTTTATTTTCTTTTAACGAAATTATGAAAAAAAAAGTAGCGATTAAACTTAATATAAGAGAATTATGTTCAACAGTCGGATTCCCTGAAGGTGCATACATTAATAATCCTGCACTCAAAGAATAAAAAAAACAATCTTGTGTTTTAAATTCAAGATTTTTAAGAAATAAAAAAACCGATATGGAATAAAGACAGTTCATAATTGATGCATGAAGAACAAAACTTTGCCAGCTAATACCAAAAATTTTATAAATATATCCTTGCAAAATGTCTAAGAAGGGTCCAGTTATTGAATAATAATCTCTAAAAGGAAAGTCACCAGTTAGAATTCTGTATCCAGAATTAAAATTTTGTAAATCATCAAGCGGCATTAAGCCTTGATGGCCATAATAAAAATTGATTATAAAAGAAAAAAATAAAACAAAGCTAATTAATGAAATTTCTAAAAATTTCATTTCTTTTCTAATTCAATGTAAAGTAAAAAACCTGGAAAAAATTTAAAAATAATTCTTTCAATCTTTGAAAAAAAGATTGAAAATTTGAATGAAAAAAATGCCAAAAAAGGACTTAAATGTAAAAAAGATTTTTTTTTGCATATAGAAAATTTTTCTTCATCAATTATCTTTTTACAATTTAAAAAATTAAATTTGTTTATATGCTGATGTTCATAAGAAACTTTTGAAACTTTATTTAAGAAATATTCCAAAATCGGCCATAATGAAAAATAATTTGGTGTTGTAATATAGACCTTCCCACCTTTTTTTAGAACTCTATTAACTTGATGAAATAAATTTTGAATTTGAGTGTCAGATAAATGTTCAATTAATTCAATTATTGAGATTGAGTCAAATTCATTGTCTTTAAATGGAATTTCATCTTTGAAACAAAAAAAATTTTTATTGCTAGTACCATAGTTCTCATTCGCATATTCTATTTGTTTTTCTGAAATATCAATACCAACAGAAAAATTATTTTCTAATAGTGAAACAAATGTTCCACTACCACAACCTATATCTAAGTGATTATTTTTGACAACTATCTTTTCTTTAATAAAATTAAATTTAATGTGATGCCAAGCACTTCTTACTCCTTTATTTTGGTGAAAAATATCATCGTAAAAACCTGTTTCTATTTCATCATAATCAAATTTATTGTTTGTCATTATTCAGTATCTTGTTCTATTATCATGAATTATTTTGAATTAATAATATAAATATTAAAATTATTTAATGAAAATTAATAATATTTCAATCGTTATACCAGTGCTAAATGAGGAAAAAAATTTAAATAATCTAGTCTATCAAATTAAAAGAGTAAAAGACGAAATGAAAGTTGATAAGTTTGAATTGATTTTTGTTGACGATAACTCGAATGATAATACTCAACAAATTTTAATTAATTTAAAAAAGAAATATAAATTTTTAAAATATTTTCTTAGAAATAATAAAAAAAAGGACTTATCTAAATCATGTATTTTAGGGTTCAAAAAATCAGTTTATAAAAATATATTAGTGATGGATGGAGATTTACAACATCCTCCTCGATATATAAAAATTTTATCAAAAATTTTTTTTGAAAAAAAAGCAGATATTGTCGTTGGTTCAAGAAATTTATATAAAAAAAAAAGTCCTGGTCTTAGTTATTTTAGATATATATGTTCTTTAACAATAATTTATGTAATAAATTTTTTTCTAGATAATAAAACTTCTGATCCTTTGAGTGGTTTTTTTATGTTCAAAAAAGATATTTATGTAAAACATAAAAAAAAATTATTCGCTAAGGGTTATAAAATTTTGGCTGATTTGATTTATTCTACACCGAAAAAGTTAAAAATTATTGACTGTGAAATATATTTTGATTTAAGAAAATCTGGTAAAAGTAAAATGAATTTAATTGTTTTATTAAGACTAATTTTATTTATTATAAGGACCTTTTTTATAAGATGGAGAAAGAAAATAGCAAATTAGAAATATTTTGTGTCACAAACAAACGCTTAAAATTTTTGGAAAATTTACCATATAAGCTTTGTTGGGTTGGCCCTTTTGAGGCACCTCAAAATTACTTAAGATCTGATACAGGAATAAATATTTTTGCAAAAGAAAAATATTATTCGGAGTTAACTTTTCAATATTGGTATTGGAAGAACATGCTAGATTTAAAAAATAAAAATTGGATTGGTTTTTGTCAAAAAAGACGATTTTGGTCAAAAGAAAATAAAGATCTAAATAATTTAAACGCTGATATTACAAAAGATATATTAATTCATCCAAAAAAAGAATGGGAAAATTATGAATCGATAATATGTGACCCTATATTTATAAATGACATAAAAAAAGTTAAGATGATTAAAAGAGGTTATAAATCAATATTAAAAAATCCGCTCCCTTTTTTTTCAAAGAAAAAAAGGACAATAAAATTTCATTTTGATATGCATCACGGTTATGGCAATTTAGATAAAGCTATTGATGCTCTTGATAACAAGGACAGAAACGAATTTAAGAATTTTGTAAACGAAAATTCATCTTTCAATCCTCATATAATGTTTATATCAAAAGCTGAAATAATGAATAAATGGTTCCAAGATTTATTTGAATGGCTGTTTGAGTGTGAAAAAATTTTTGGTTTTGAAGTTTTAAAGGGATATGATACCACAAGATTGTATGCTTATTTAGCAGAAAGATATTTATCTTTCTGGTTTAAAAAGTATACCAAAAATCTTAATTGGAAATGGATTTTTTATGACAGTCAGGATATTTAGAAATTTTTAATTTTGATTTAGATAATGTTTAGAAAAAAAACAAAAATAAACGGTTTGATTATTTTAAAGACCAAAATTTTTAAAGATTATAGAGGTTCTTTGAAAGAGGTTTTTCAAAAAAAAATTTTGAAAAAAAATTTTATTTTTGATGTGATGTCAAAATCAAAAAAAAAGGTTTTAAGAGGATTGCATATTCAAACTAAAGATACACAAGCAAAATTAATTACAGTTACACATGGTAAAATTTTTGATGTCGCAGTTGATTTAAGAAGAAAATCACCAACATTTGGGAAATACTATTCTTTAATTATGTCTGAAAATTCTGATTTCTCATTTTACATTCCAGAGGGTTTTGCACATGGTTTTTTATGTTTATCTGACAAATGTACCGTAAGTTATAAGTGTTCGACATACCGTAATAGCAAAAGTGAAAAAACTCTTAAATGGAATGATAAAAATTTAAATATTAAATGGCCGATAAAAAAGCCTATTTTATCAACTAAAGATAAAAACGGCAAAAGTCTTGATTTTTTTAAAAAATGAAAAAGATAGTTGTAACTGGCGGAACAGGAAGATTTGGAAACTTATTAAAGAACTTTGAGACAAAATATAAAATTTTTTTTCCTAATAAAACACAATTAAATATTTTGAATCCAATAAATATTAAAAATTATTTAGCTAAAAAAAAACCAAATATTTTAATTCACCTTGCTGGATTATCTAGACCAATGAAACTTCATGAAATTGATATAAAAAAGAGTATAGATTTAAATATCATTGGCACAGCAAATATAACAAAAGCATGCTCAGAGAAAAAAATTAAACTAATTTATTTTTCGACTAATTATGTTTACCCAGGTTCGAAAGGAAATTATCGAGAAATTGATCCGTTATTGCCAGTCAATAATTATGCCTGGTCAAAATTGGGTGGTGAAGCATCAGTACAACTATATAAAAATTCTCTAATTTTACGAGCTTGTATGACAGAAAAACCTTTTGTGCATGACAGAGCTTTTGGGAACGTAAAAACGAGCTTTATGTATCACGAAGATGCAGTCAAAGCTTTATTTAAGTTAATTAACAAAAAAGGAGTCATAAATTTAGGTGGCGAACCGAAATTTATTTTTGACTTTGTAAAAAAAGACAAGAAAAATATAAAAAAAATTTTCTTAAAGAGATCTGATAATTTAGGAATGCCTTTTGATTCATCCTTAAATATTAAAAAGTTAAAACAGATTATTAAAAAAAAAATTAAGTTTGAAAATCATAAAACATAATTTAAAGAAATCTACCAAGGATAAAAATTGAAAAAATTAAATATTTTGGTTACTGGTGGGGCTGGTTACATTGGAAGCCATATAACTGAACAGTTAGTTAATTCATATAATATAATTATTGTTGATAATTTAGTGACTGGATATAAAAGATTAATTAATAAAAAAGCAATATTTATCAAAGCAGATTTAAAAAACAAAAAGTATCTAAAAAAAATAATTTTTGAGAATAGAATTGACGCAATAATTCATTTAGCAGCATACCTTAATGTTAGTGAGGCTGAAAATAATAAAAAAAAATATTTTGAAAATAACGTAATAGGAACCTTAAATTTGATCAAGGCTTGCAAAAATTCAAACGTAAAAAATATCATTTTCTCTTCATCTTGTTCTGTCTACGGAAACATAAATGGATCAGTAAAAGAAACTGCAAAGACAAACCCACAGGGATATTATGCTTATACTAAATTAAAAGGTGAACAAATCATCAAAAAGTACTCAAAAAAATTTAATTATAATTATTGTATACTTAGATATTTTAATGTTGCTGGTGCCAGCAAATCAGGAAAGATAGGTCAAATAGAAAAGTCACATGGCCAACTAATCAAAAATTTAGCTATTGCAGCTCTTTGTTCAAAATCAAAAGTTAACATATACGGTAAAAATTACCAAACAGGAGATGGAACATGCATTAGAGATTACATACATGTTTCAGATCTTGCAGACATTCATTTAAAATTATTAAAAAATAAAAAAATAAATAATAAACCACTCATAGTTAATTGTGGATATGGAAAAGGGTACTCAGTTAAAGAGGTGGTAGATATATTCAAATCAATAAAAAAGAATGTTGTTGTATCTTATAAAAGAAGAAGACGCGGGGATATTGATCAAATATTTGCGAATACCCAAAAATTGAAAAAAATTTTAAATTGGAAGCCTAAATTTAATAATATCAAGGAAATAATTTTAAGCTCAATCAAGTGGGAAAAAAAAATAAACTAGATGCTTAAGAATAACAAAATTATATTACTATCATTTGCTAGTAATGATTTAAAAAAAAGTATTTTAAGGTTCAAAAAACAAGCACAAGAAACAAAATTTTATGACAGAATTAGAATAATTACTTATGCTGATCTTGATACTAATTTTAAATTAACACTTAAGAAGCTTTTGTTAGATGGAAAGAAAAGAGGGTTTGGATATTTTATGTGGAAACCATATTTGGTTAAAAAAATCTTAGAGGAGATTAATTATGGAGATATAATAAATTATATGGATATTGGTTTTCATTTATTAAAAGAAAATAAAAAAAAATTTGAGGAGTATTTAAAGTTTATTAATGAGGAAAATAATTGGATACTCGCGTTCCAGTATCATGATCAAATGGAGGAAAAACTGGAAAATATTTCATTTCCTTATAGAGAGGAAAAAAAATACTCAAAAGGAGACTTGTTAGATTTTTTTGGTTTTTATAACAACCCATCGGTTACTGAAACACCTCAGTATATGGCTGGCTGTTTTTTTATTAAAAAAAGTAAAAAGTCTATAAGTTTTATAAATGAGTGGCTTGATATATTTTATAAAAGATTTGACTTAGTTGATGACACCAATTCAAAACTAAAAAATTTAAATGGTTTCTTAGAAAATCGACATGACCAAAGTGTTTTTTCACTTTTATGTAAAAAATATTATTTACAGTCGTTTTCTGCATATGAATGTGATTGGGCATACTTAAATAATGAAAGAACTTGGATACATAATAAAAAATCCCCATTTCTTGCTAAAAGAGATCTAAAATATGGTATTTTGAAAAGATTTTACAATAGACAAAAGAAAACTCTTCTAAGAAAAAAAAGAAATTTTATAAATCTATGCAAAAAGATACTTAAAGTTAAGACGTAAAAATTATGAGAAAAAAATATAAATTATTCTGGTCTATAATTAAATATAGATTGGAAAACTTCTTTGAAAAAAATTCTCTGGTATATGCACTATCAATTGCTAGAAATTTAAAGATGGAAGAGCAAATCACCATTGATAGTATTAATGATATATTTCCTACTATTTGTTTGTTTATTAAAAAGCTGGTATTAAAAGGAGAGATGGCCGAGTGGTTTAAGGCGCACGCTTGGAAAGCGTGTTTAGGGGAAACTCTTTCGTGGGTTCGAATCCCACTCTCTCCGCCATTAAATACTGTCTGATTTTAAAGACTAATTTAAACCCTTTTTGAAAGATTAGAAAATTTTAATTAAACAAATTTCACTAAAAAGTGTTATAACTTATTTTTCCTAAATTTTAAAAATAAATGAAAAATAATACATCATATCAAGCAGACGCGATTAAAGTCTTAAAAGGTCTTGAGGCAGTGAGAAAAAGACCAGGGATGTATATTGGTGATACTGATGATGGAACTGGTTTGCATCATATGGTTTATGAAGTGATTGATAATTCAATAGACGAAGCTTTAGCAGGTTATTGTAAAAATATTAATGTTAAAATTAACTCTGACGAGACTATTACGATTAGAGATGATGGTAGAGGTATACCTGTTGATATGCACAAAGGTGAAAAAAAGTCTGCAGCTGAAGTAATAATGACTCAATTACATGCGGGTGGTAAATTTGATCACGAGTCTTATAAAGTTTCAGGAGGCCTTCATGGAGTTGGAGTCTCTGTTGTAAATGCTTTATCTGAAAAACTTAAACTTGAAATAAACAGGGATGGAAAAAAATACTTTATTGAATTTACCAATGGAACTGCAAAAGCAGCACTCAAAACAATAGGCAAATCTAAAGAAACAGGAACTGAAATAACTTTTCTACCTTCAAAGGAAATTTTCTCTTCAACAAAGTTTAATGGAAACACCATAATCAAAAGAATCAGAGAATTAGCATTTTTAAACAAGGGAATCAAAATTACTTTTAATGATATAAATCAAAAGAAAGAAAAAGAACTTGAGTTTAAGTATGAAGGTGGAATCTTGCAGTTTGTTGAATTTCTTAATGAAAAAAAAGAAAATCTCAAAAATAAGAATGGTAATGATCTTTTTAAAAAGCCAATCTACATAGAGGGAAAAAAAGAAAATATCGAGACAGAATGTTCTTTAAAATGGAATGCAGGTTATTCTGAGGATTTATTAGCATATACAAACAATATTAATCAAAAAGATGGTGGTACACATGTATTAGGTTTTAGAAGTGCACTGACTAGAGTAATAAATAAATACGCAAATGAACACAATCTTTTAAAAAAAAATAAACTCGCAATTTCCGGTGATGATATCAAAGAGGGCTTATCATGTGTTTTGTCAATTAAAATACCTGACCCTAAATTCTCTTCTCAAACAAAAGACAAACTAGTCTCCTCAGAGATAAGAACTATAGTAGAGACAGTCATTAATGAAAAGCTCTCTATTTGGTTTGACCAGAATCCCTCAATAGCAAAAATTATTTTAGCCAAGATAATTCAAGCTGCTTTAGCAAGAGATGTAGCGCGAAAAGCAAGAGAAAATGTTAGAAGAAAAGGTGCGCTCGAGTTAAGTGGGTTACCAGGAAAATTAGCAGACTGTCAAATAGGTAAACAAGAAGGTACAGAATTGTTTATTGTTGAGGGGGACTCAGCAGGAGGGTCAGCTAAACAGGGAAGAAACAGAAGCAATCAAGCAGTTCTACCTTTAAGGGGAAAAATTTTAAATACCTATGTAGAAGAATTAAATAGTAAGCAAAACGGAAATAAATTGACGGATTATAGAACTAAAGCTTTATCAAAAATGATTTCATCAAATGAAATTGTAACACTAATAAATGCCTTAGGTCTCGATCCGAAATCTCAAGAGATAGATTTAAAAGATTTAAGATATGGAAAGATTATAATTATGACTGATGCTGATGTTGATGGTTCACATATAAGAGCCCTATTACTAACTTTTTTTAATAACAAACCATTTAATAAATTAATTGAATATGGTTATGTTTATCTTGCACAGCCACCTTTATTTAAAATCAATAAAGGTTCAAAAAGTATTTACATAAAAGATGAGAAAGAATTAGAAAATTTTATTTTTCAAAATAATAAAGATTTTAAAAAACTCAAGAGAGGCTCTAAAGATTTTCAAAAACTACTAGATAAAGAGAAATCGCAAATGAATATTCAAAGATTTAAAGGTCTAGGAGAAATGAATCCGGAGGAATTGTGGAACACAACCTTGGATCCAGAAACAAGAAATCTTCTACAAGTTCAATATTCAAAAGATTTAAAAAAAGATCAAAGTTTAATTCATACTTTAATGGGAAATGATGTTGCTTTACGTAAGGACTTTATTACTTCAAATGCAATTAATGTTAAGAATCTCGATATTTAAAAATGAAGTTTTTTGAAACTTCTAAATTTTTTTCTTTAAAAAAGTCGACTTATATTTCGCTTAGGTGGATTGCAATAATTGGACAATTATTATCAATATATATTGTATACTTTTTTCTTGAGTTTAAGTTTAATTTTTTTTTATCTAACTTAATTGTAATTTTAGGAGCAATTAGTAATTTATTCTTAATCTTTATTTACAAAAAAACTCAACTATCTGAAAGATCAGCTCTAATTTTTTTAGTAATTGATATACTTCAGCTGGCAGGTTTGATTTATTTGACTGGAGGAATAGTAAATCCATTTATCATTTTTTTAATAATACCGAGTGTTTTTGCATCGTCGAATTTAGGTTTTAAAACGAATTTGTTATTAGTAACCACAACCAGCTTGATAATAATTTTTCTCACTTTTTACTCCGAAGATTTGCCAGCTCCACTTAATGAGCATTTTCATGTTGATGCTTATTATTATTACTCTATTCCAATAGCTCTTATAATAGCTCTAATATTCCTTAATTATTTTGCGACCTTATTTGGTTCTGAGTCAAGACTTAGAAAAGAAGCTTTAAATAAGATGGAAGAAGTTATGGCGCAAGAACATGAAATGCTTTCATTAGGCGGACAGGCAGCTGCAGCGGCTCACTCACTTGGCACACCTCTTTCAACAATTAAAATTATTACTCAAGAACTGTTAAAACAATTAAAAAACAACAAAGAAGTAATCCAAGACATAGAGTTACTTGAAAGTCAAGTTGAGAGATGTAATCAAATTTTAAAAAAGCTATCCTTAGATCCAAATCAGGAAGATGATTTTATTGATGAGGACTCATCAATGAAAGAGTATTTAAAGGAAATTATTTTTTCCTTTCAGGAAACAAGTTCAAAAAATTTTATTTTGAATCTTGATCAAGATTCTAATTCAAAAAAAATTGCCAAGTCTATAGAGATTGTTTATGGTCTAAGAAATTTTATTGGTAATGCAAATAAATTTAGTAATAGTAAAATATTTATAACCCTTAAAAGCGACAATGAATTTACAGAAATAATAGTTGAAGATGATGGTCCAGGTTATCCAAATGATATAATTTCAAAATTAGGTGAACCTTACTTGAAATCATTTAAGAAAATAGAAAAAAATAAAGTTGGACTTGGTTTGGGAATTTTTATTGGAAAAACTTTACTTGAAAAAAATTTTGCGTTACTACAATTTAGAAATTCAAAAACTAGAGGTGGAGCAGAAGTTTTAATAAAATGGAAAAATAAAGATTTATTTAATATTTAATGAAATTTTTTTTTAGTTTCAAATAGTGAACTTAGTTGTGTAATCATCACATCACCTAATTCATTTACATCAGTGATTTTAATTGCTTTGTTGTAATATCTAGATACGTCATGACCAATTCCAATAGCTAGAATTTCAATATCAGTCTTTTCTTCAATAAATTTTACAGTCCTTTTCAAATGTTTTTCTAAAAAATCACCAGAATTTACTGATAAAGTAGAGTCGTCTACCGGTGCACCATCAGATATTACCATTAAAATTTTTCTTTCTTCTTTCCTTTTTCTCAAACGGCTATAAGCCCAGGTAATAGCCTCTCCATCGATATTCTCCTTTAGTAAACCTTCCTTCAACATTAGGCCTAAATTATTTTTGGCTTGTCTCCAATGATTGTCACCTCCTTTATAAATAATATGTCTTAAATCATTTAACCTACCAGGAGTTTTGGGTTTACTTTTTTTATTCCATTTTTCTCTACTTTGACCACCTTTCCAGTTTTTTGTTGTAAAACCTAAAATTTCTACTTTAACAGAACATCTTTCCAAAGTTCTTGATAAAATATCTGCGCATATTGCAGCTATTGTTATGGGCCTTCCTCTCATTGAACCAGAGTTATCAATTAATAATGTAACTATTGTATCCTTAAAATCTAAATCCTTTTCTTTTTTAAAAGACAATGAATTATACGGATCCATAATAATTCTAGTTAGTTTAGAGCTGTCTAGCAAACCCTCCTCTAAGTCAAAATTCCAAGCTCTATTTTGTTTTGCTAAAAGTTGTCTTTGAAGTTTATTAGCAAGCTTTGTTATAATATCATGAAATCCTATAAGTTGTTGATCGAGATTTTTTCTTAGTTTTAAAGACTCCTCTTCATTTTCTAAGTTTTCGGCTTTAACTATTTCATCAAATTCATTTGTAAAAATTTTATAATCAAGATTAAGATCTTTAATTTTTTTTTTAACAATTTGTTCAGAGCTCTCTTCATTTAAATTGTTATCATCTATTTGATCACTTAAACTGTAGTCATCCACACTATAGTCAGAGTCTATAGCTGCTTCAGTTTCGTCTTTGGGGTTGTAATCTTTTTTATCGTCTTGATCAGATCTATCATCCTTATTTGAAGCTGTATCATTAGCCTCATCATTCTGCTCTTCTTTATTTTCATCAGTTTCTTCTGTATCAAAAATGTCGATATTTTGAAGAATTTCTGACATTTTAGAGCAAAATTCGTTTTGATTTTCTAAGTTTTTATTTAAAAAATTAATATGTTGTTTTATTGATTTATCAAAATCTTTTTCCCAAAAACTCAATTTTTTTTCTGAAATAGAATTTAGTTTAATTTTTTGAAAATTCTTTAGCAAGTAAAGCTCAAAGGCTTCAGAAACTATTACATCTTCTTTTGTATTAAGTTTTTGTTCTTTTTTTGAATTAATTATTTGATAATAATTTTGACTTAGATTTTTTTCTATTCCTTTTAACATTTGACAACCTAATAACTCATACCTGGTTTTTTCCGCCAATGTATAAAGTGTTTTGTATGAGAGATTTTTAGGAAGATTATTCTTGAATATTTTCTTATCTGAAAATTTTTTTTCTAGAGCCGAGGAGTCAAATTCAGCCCTGAGTCTTATAAAGTCCTGTGGGCTCGACAAGCCATCTATAGTCAAGGTTTCTGAGAATTTGTCATTAGTGTTAATTTTTTTTTCATTTTTATTTACGAAATCTTCAGAAATTACCTTCTTCGTTGAAGTTAATGCTTGTTGCATTTTTTCTTTAAGAGAGGATATTTTAATACTCATTTAAATTTGAATATTTATCAAAGATTCAGGTAATTCTTCACCAAAACATCTTTGATAATACTCAGCAATAGTATTTTTTTCTAAATCATCACATTTATTTAAAAAAGTTACTCTGAAAGCGTAAGCAGTGTCTTTAAATATTTCTGTATTCTCAGCCCAGTGTAAGACTGTTCTTGGACTCATTAAAGTGGAAATGTCACCCGCTATAAAACCTTTTCTTGTTAAAGAGGCAACTTTTATCATATTAGCAACTTTTTCTTTACCTTGTGTAGTGTTAAAATTTTTATTTTTGCCTAATATTATTTCCATTTCTTTATCTAGGCTTAAATAGTTAAGAGTCGAAACAATATTCCACCTATCCATTTGACCTTGATTTATTTGCTGAGTTCCATGGTATAACCCACTGGTATCTCCTAATCCGACAGTATTCGAAGTTGCAAATAACCTAAAAAATTTATTTTGCTTAATTACTTTATTTTT
>CENP01011346.1_pt1 | contig 12512 bp, 13 predicted proteins | sample 361281 | NCBI WGS metagenome assembly CENP01 (sample SAMEA2591122, study PRJEB7988) | marine metagenome | biome: marine biome (ENVO:00000447); feature: deep chlorophyll maximum layer (ENVO:xxxxxxxx); material: saline water (ENVO:00002010), including plankton (ENVO:xxxxxxxx) | depth 70 m
CCTTCAATTAAATCGAATGTTTGTCTGATGGTATTACCGGATGCAGACTCAGAATTCTTAAGCTTAATAGAACGCGTATCAACGTTTCTCTTAATGATGTGTCCATTAAGAATATCAAGCACTTGTTTTGCTTTTAATTCATCTTCAGTAGTTAGAGTTATGGTTTTATCAGTTCTTTCAATTTTTGAATTTGAACCTTTAAAGTCATATCGTTGAGTTATCTCTTTCATTGAGTTTGAAATAGAATTATCTATTTCTTGCATATCTAATTTACTGACAACATCAAAACTTGGCATATTAATTTATTATATTATCTTTTTTTAATTTGGAAATATCATCATCTTTATAGCCCAAATTTAATAAAATCTCATTATTATCTTCCCCAATTTTAGGGGCTTGTTTTGGCTCGGACGATTTTGTGTTTGAAAATCTAGGTGCAGGAGCTGGTTGAATCACATCATTAATAGTTAAGAAATTATTTCTTTTCTTCATATGATCATTCTCATGCGTTTCATCAATAGACAATACAGGAGAATAACAAACATCTGTATTTAGAAATATTTCATCCCATTCATTTCTCGTTTTTAAAATGATCTTTTTTTGAATTTCATCTTTAAAGTTGTTCCAATTACTTATATCCATTTGATTATTAAATTTTTCATCTAAATCTAATTTATCAACTAGTATTGAATAAAATTGAGGCTCAAGCGATCCAAATGAAACAAATTTATCGTCTTTAGTTTTGTAGGTTTGATAGAAATGTGCCCCACCATCAAATATATTTGAACCTCGTGCAGCTACATTCCAAATATTGCTTTGGCTCAGAGAGTAAAACATAGACATTAAAGAAGAAACTCCATCAATCATTGCGGCATCAACAACCTGACCTTTTCCTGTTTTATTAACAGAGAGCATCGCAGAACAGACACCGAATGCCAAAAACATCGAGCCACCAGCATAATCACCTATTAAATTTAGAGGTATTGTGGGCTTATCACCGCTCATTGAATAGAGGGCGCCAGCCAAAGCTATGTAATTAATATCATGACCAGCATTTTTTGCTAAAGGTCCATCTTGTCCCCATCCTGTAATTCTTCCATATACAAGTCTCTCATTAACTTTTAAGCATTCATCAGGTCCTAAACCTAATTTTTCCATCACACCAGGTCTATATCCTTCAATTAATGCATCAGCATCCTTAATTAATTTAAAAAAGATTTCTTTTGACTGATCTTCTTTAAGATTAAGACAAATTGATTTTTTATTTCGACCTGTAATATCAAATTTTTGAGGTGTTGGTGGCAAAGTAGTTTTCATCCTATCAATGCGGATAACTTCAGCTCCTAGATCAGCCAACAGCATTCCACATAAAGGCCCAGGACCTATACCGGAAAGTTCAATAATTTTATACCCACTAAGCGCACCCATAGAATAATATTAATCTATAATTCCTCTAATTCACCAATAAAATCTGTAATTTCTTTAATGTTATTCGACTTATCGTTCGTGAAAAACTTATAAACAACAGATTCATCCTGTCTCATTTTGATTTTATCTCCTTTGCGTGCAATCAATGATATTAATTCGGGTATTTTATCAAATCTGTTTTTTCTAAATTTAATAACAGCACCCTTTTGACCCATTTCAATTTTTTCTATATTGAGAGTCTTACATGATATACGAAGATTTGTGATCTTTAACAGATGTTCTATTGATTCAGGTAATTCGCCATATTGATTTTTTATATCATCAGAAATGAAACTTAGTTCACTCTTATCCAATGCGTATGCAAGTTTTTTATAATAATGTAATCGACTATTTAAATTTGGCATGTATTTTTCAGGAATTAAAACAGTTAGTCCTAAATTTATTTGAGGTGACCATTCAGAATCATTTGATAAGGAGTCTTCGTTTTTAAGATCACTTATTTTTTCTCTTAAAAGTCGGTGATATAACTCTAAACCAATTTCTCTTATATGGCCTGACTGCTCATCACCAATTATATTTCCTGATCCTCGTAAATCTAAATCATGACTTGCAAGTTGAAATCCTGACCCAAGGCTATTCAATCTTTTTAATAGATCCAATCTTTTGGAAGCATTATCAGTAATTAAATCAAGATCGGGAACTGTATAGTAACAAAAAGCCTCCGTATTGGATCGCCCTACTCTTCCTCTTAATTGATGTAATTGTGATGTTCCAAACTTATCTGCTTTAATAATTATAATTGTGTTTGCAGTTGAAATATCAAGACCCGACTCTATTATTGATGTTGATAATAAAACTGAAAATTCATTATTATAAAATTCCATCATTACATCTTCCAAGTCTTCAGCTTTCATCTGACCATTAGCAATTTTATATTTTACACCTGAACAATATGACTTCAAAAAATCTTCAACTTCTGTAATATCTGATATTCTTGGACACACAATGAATACTTGGCCTCTTCTCTCTATTTCTTTTTTAATTGCCTTGCTTATGGCCAATGAATCAAAATTCATTACATCTGTAATAATGTCTTTGCGATTTACAGGAGAAGTTGAAATGATTGATAATTCTCGCAATCCAACAAGAGACATTTCAAGGGTTCTCGGTATAGGTGTTGCCGTTAATGAAAGGACATGAATATCTGATTTAATCTTTTTAATTTTTTCTTTCTGAGTCACACCAAAGTGTTGCTCCTCATCAAGAATAAGCATGCCCAAGTTGTTAAATTTTATTTTTTCACTCAATAAAGCATGGGTTCCAATAATAATATCTACTTCTCCATTATTAACTTCTTCAATAATATTTTTTGCATCTTTTGATTTAACGAGGCGAGATATTTGACGAATTTTTATTGGAGTATTTTCAAATCTTTTTGTAAACGTTTCAAAATGCTGCCTGCATAATAAAGTTGTTGGTACCAATATAGCAACTTGATATCCGCTTAATGCAACATTAAAAGCAGCTCTCACAGCAACCTCTGTCTTTCCGTACCCCACATCACCGCAAATAAGACGATCCATTGGTATTCCTCTGTTTAAATCATGAAGAATATCTGAAATAGATCTGTTCTGATCTTCTGTCTCATCGTGTTCAAATTCATTTACAAAATTTGAATAATAAGGCTCCTGAGTTTTAAATTTTTTTGCTGAACGTAGCTCACGTTCTGCTGCAGTTTGAATTAAAGTACCGGCGATATCTTTTATTTTATTTTTAGCGTTTGCTTTTCTTAATTGCCAACTTGATGCACCCAATCGATCTAATTCGACAATTAAACTACCTCCATATTTACTAAGCAGTTCAATATTTTCTACAGGAATAAATAACTTATCACTATTCTGATATCTAATTTCAATGCAATCATGGTCTGAATCAAGAATATTAAGAGTTTTCAAACCTTGAAATTGACCAATGCCATGATCGACGTGAACAATAAGATCATCAATATCGAATGAACTGATATCAGTTAAAAAAGTATTTGCAGAAATTTCTCTTTTTCTTTTATTAAAATTTTTTTCATCATGTGGCTTAACAACCACTCTTTTTAATGGGTCCTTATTAAGCTTAGTTTTAAGGTCAAACGTGCTTATAGACTCAATGGTATCACCAAATATACTTAACCTAACGGGCTCTTTAAACTCAGATGGAAATATATCAATAATATCTCCCTTTACAGAGAATTCTCCAAGATGATTAACTGTACTGACGCGGGCATATCCGATTTCTGATAAGAAATTGATGTAACTCTCATATTTAAAATGACCATCACTTTCTAAGATAAGATTATTTTCTACTACGATATTTTTTTTTGCGATACTATTCATTAATAGTATTTGCAAAATCGATAAGAAGTTTAGTGACTCTATTATCTATATTCTCTGGTATAGGAGTTTTTTTTAATATGATTTTATAAATATGATCATCATCTTGATCTAATAAAATATCTAACAATGATAGTTCATGATCATCGAATAATTGAATAAATTTATCAGCAAAGTTGCCCATTAAGATATCCATTTCCTTAGTGCCTCTATGTGAAGCTTTATAAAGAAGTTTTTTTCTAAATATTTCTATATTTTCCATGATATTCTATTAATTTATTAACTACTTATATGAGACCCAAAATTCTATACAACCTATTTTCTAATATTATTACGATAAAAGGAATAGGTCCAAAATACGCAAAACTAATAGAAAGATTATGCGGTAGATATTTAATAGATCTACTATTCCATCGTCCAGTAGCTATCATTGATAGAAGAAATAGCCCTAAAATTGCTAATCTCAAGAGTGGAGAAATCGCAACAATAATAGTGACAATTGAAAAACACGTACCAGCATTTAATAAAAGAATGCCTTACCGAGTCATATGTTCTGATGAAACTGGAATTATGTCCTTAGTATATTTCAATATACGAGGTCCCTATTTAAGGCAGATGCTGTCTGTTGGAAGTCAAAAAGTAATAAGTGGAAAAATTGAGGAATATAAAGATAGTTTTCAAATTACCCATCCACATCATATAGCGAGCTTAGAAGACATAGACTCTGTCAAAACAATTGAAACTATTTACCCATTAACGTCTGGATTAACATCAAAATCACTCAGGAAAGCAATTAATACGACCTTATCTCAAACAAGCAGTCTACCTGAATGGCTTGATGATAAATTAATGACAGATAGGAATTGGCATCCCTGGAAAAAAAGTCTTGATGAACTTCATAACCCTAGTGAAGCCCTTGAGATAAATCAGAGTCCATATCTGGAACGATTAGCTTTTGATGAACTTTTATCACACCAACTTACAATCAGATTGATTAAACAAAAAATTAATAAAATAAAAGGAAATGTTCTTAAACCATCTAATAAATTAATAAATGAATTGAAATCCATTCTTGATTTTGAATTAACTCAAGATCAAATAAAAACGATTAAAGAAATTTCAGATGACCTCTCATCACCCACGAAAATGCTTCGACTTATACAAGGTGATGTGGGTAGCGGTAAAACAATTGTTTCATTATTTTCAATATTACAAGTTTCTGAGAATGGTAAAAAATCAATTTTCATGGCCCCTACTGAATTACTTGCTGAGCAACACTACAATACAATCAATCAATATGCATCGAAGATGGATCTTAATTGTTCATTGATTACATCATCAACAAGAAAAGAGCATAATTTTGAAGCTGATATATTGATAGGAACTCATGCTCTTTTTCAGGAAAAAGTAGAAATAGATAATGTTGGCCTTATTGTAATTGATGAACAACATAAATTTGGAGTTCATCAAAGAATTATGTTGAGTGAAAAAGTAGGAAATGAATGTGATATCTTATTAATGACTGCAACCCCTATTCCAAGAACTTTAGAATTAGCATCCTATGGAGATATGGATATATCAAAAATAAAAAGTAAGCCAATTCATAGGAAAGATATCGTAACAAAATCAGTTAATATTAACAAAATTAATCAACTAAAGTCAGCGCTGTTAAAAAAAATTAAAAATGGTGAAAAGATTTACTGGGTCTGTCCTTTGGTTGATGATTCAGACAAATTGGAATTGCAATCAGTAAAAAATAGGTTGAAGGATTTATCAAGTTACTATTCAAGTAAAGATGTTGGTATGGTTCATGGTAAAATGAAACAAGAAGAAAAAAACGATATCATGTCTAAGTTTAAAGATGGAGATATTAAGATATTAATAGCCACATCAGTCATTGAAGTTGGAATAGATGATCCTGATGCAACATTAATGGTTATTGAAAATGCAGAACGCTTTGGTTTATCTCAATTACATCAGTTAAGAGGGCGTGTTGGAAGAGGTAAAAAGCAATCAAGTTGTATATTGTTGTTCACCAGCCCATTAAGTGATACCGCCAAAAAAAGACTTAAAATAATGAAAGAAACAAATGATGGATTTAAAATCGCAGAAGAAGATCTTGATATTAGGGGCGCAGGTGAAATCTTGGGCGCAAGACAAAGCGGATTGCCTGAATTTAAATTGTCCAATTTAGATGTACATAAAGATTTACTAAAATTAGCAAGATCAGAAGCCGTATCAATTATTGAAAACGATCCTAATTTAAAGTCTGATAAAGGAAAATCTCTTCGAATATTATTACATTTATTTAAAAATGAAGTGGCAATTGATTATTTAAAATCTGGATGATTATTCATTTGGAATGACAAGACCAGCAGATACAACAAGTTTAATTGCATCTTCTACAGACATATCAAGTTCAATCACATCTTCTATGGGAAATAGTAATAGAAATCCCGAAGTTGGATTTGGAGTTGTTGGCACGAAAACATTAACCATCTCTTTATTGGTCTTTGTTTTTATTTCACCCTTCGTGCTTCCTGTCATAAAGCCAATGGCATGAACTCCTTTTCTTGGATATTCTATTAAAACTACCTTCTGATAAGCGGCATCTGCATTTGAAAAAGTTTCAGTTATTTGTTTGATCGCCTTATATACATTCCCAGCAAAAGGGATTCTTGTGATTAGATTATCAAAATAATTTAATAACGATCTTCCAAATAATGTTGAAAAAATTGCACCTAAAAAAATAAAGGTCAAAAATGCAATTAATAACTCTAATCCTGGAATTTTATATCCAATAAATTCAGGTAATAAATTATTAGGGTTAAACCGATCAGGAACAAGACCAGAAATAAACTCAACAATAAAAATAGTGATATAGATTGTTGCCCCGATTGGAGCCGAAACAAGTAAACCAGTAAAAAAATATCGTTTAATTAATGACATTAAATATAATTATTACTTTTCAAAATTAATTTAAAGAATACCATAAAAAAATCTTATTTATAATTATTTATGCCTATTTTCAAAGAATATACCGATTTTGATGCCGTAGGAATTGCTGAGTTGATAAAATCTAAAAAGATTCAAGCTATAGATGCCTTGGATACAGCCATTGATTTAATCGAACAGTTAGATCCAAAATTAAACTTCATGCATCAAAAGACCTATCATTTCGCTATGGAATCTCTGAATCGCAATAAGGACTTAAATGGTCCCTTTGCAGGCGTTCCTATGCTGATGAAGGATATGGACAGTGCTTTATATAGTGTTCCAATGATGCAAGGAAGTAATTACCTAAAAGATATCCCAATGAAATTTAATAATAGCTTATCTAAGAAATTTACGAATTCAGGAACTCTTATCTGCGGTAAGTCTGCAACTCCTGAATTTGGATTAATGATTACAACAGAGCCAAAGGCATTCAAACCAACACGTAATCCATGGGATAGAGAACGATCCACAGGTGGTTCAAGTGGAGGCGCTGGATCTGCAGTTGCATCTAGAGCAGTGCCTATTGCGCATGCGAGTGATGGAGGTGGCTCTATTAGAATACCGGCAGCTACGTGTGGCACAGTAGGTTTAAAACCTACTCGAGGAAGAATATCATTTTCTCCATCTCATGGAGATAAATGGGGAGGACTTACGCATTCTGGAATTCTATCTCGAACTGTTCGAGATACTGCATATATGTATAATGAATTATTTAGCTCAGAAATCGGTGATCCCTATTCTGTTCATTATGAAAAAGGTAGCTTAATAAATTCATTGAATGCTAATAAAAAATATAAAATTGGCTTCAATACTGAGTCAAGACTTCCAATAACAATAACATCTGATGCAAAAAATGCTGTTATGCATAATGCAAAACTATGTGAAAGCATCGGTCATAATGTTGAGGAGTGTAATATTGATTATGATGGTTTGTTATTATCAAGAGCATTTGCAATTATAATTTCATCTCATGTATCTCAGATGTTTAATGAACTTAAGGATCTTGTTGGAAGATCTTTTAAAAAAAGTGAAGTTGAAACTGCTTCAAGAGCACTTAATTATCTTGGAAAAAGCTTTAGAGGTAAAGATTATGCATGGGCTCGTTATACTATTCAAAAAATATCAAGAGATGTAATGCAACAAACAAATGATTATGATGCTGTAATTTTACCAATTATATCGCAATCAGCACCATTGCTTGGTGAACTGAGGCCAAAAAAAATTAATAATATTCAAAATGAGATTCTAATGGCTTTAAGATTAGGATTTTTGTTTAGAATACCATTTATACGTGATCCTTTTTTAAATAAAAATATAATCGAAAATTATTGGTACTCTCCTGATGCAGTACTTCAAAATGTTACAGGTCAACCTTCTATATCATTGCCTACATTTTATACTAATAATAATCTTCCTTTGGGCGTGCAGTTTGCAGGTCGATACGCAGAAGAATCAGTTTTAATTGATTTAGCTTCCCAATTGGAGCAAGCAAATCCTTGGATCGATAAGAAGCCTTCTATTTCTTAAGTAAAGATAATTGATAAAACCCATAAGTGAAAACAAAGAAACTTACAAAAGAAATCAGAGTAATAACCTTTTGAGCGATTACGGATATGACCATTCTATTGTAAGAAACTGATTCTTTAAATAATTCAAGATTCTCTCTTGGGCTCACATCAGGAGGATCTGAAGTTTCAAAAAAAGCATATAGTGTAATTGATAAGAGAAACAATACTGAAGCTACTGTGTATTTATTGCTTACAGGACTAAAGAAAAAAGCAAGGGTAAGGAAAACCATCGCAGGCACCATGGATCTAAATCCAACAATTACAAAAAATACATGTTCATGGAAATATAAATCTGCAGGAGTTAATCCAACACCAAGAAATGACAAACCGGATAGCATTGCTATGTATGATCCAATGGTTGCGCAGACATATGAAATCTTATTATCCTTAAAAAGTCTTGGGACTAAAATAAATGATAGGCACGCAAAACCCATCATTACAAGAGTTGAGTTAAATAGAAAACATGAAAGAAAGTTTTGTTCACCGCTTACAGTTTCATAAACACCTAGATCACTAAAGAAATTTTCACTAAATGAATAAGATGTTAGAGTTGGGTCATATAATGAGCCACCTGGAAATAAATATATAGCTATAGTATTTACAATTACAAAGTAAATCACCATGATCCGAATTGGATATACTGTTAAATTATTGATCATTAGCTTCTAGTAAATTATTAATTCCAATAGTAAAAGTATATATATTAATCATTATCATGATTGCCATAAGTTTTTGCATTATTACCTTAAATACTTGGGTTTCCATTGTATAAGTTTGTGCGTAAAGCATAGTATCAGCTGGGTCAATCTCAGGAATATGAGATAAATTAATTGCATATATAACAAGTAATGCAATTAGAGCTAGAGATAAGGATGCATATAAGTTATTTATTCGACTAAATAATATCGCAATCGAAAAAAAAATAATTCCTAAAGAAGTAGTGTTAAAAAAATATTCAGCTACAAAAATATGTTTTTGAAAATATAAATCTTCTGGTGTAAATCCAACAGCAATATAGAAAAGGCAACCAATAAAAATAAAGGTACCTCCAATTAGAGCAAACCCATAAGATATTTTATTTTGTTTAAATAATTTAGGTATTTTTAAAAAGGAAATTCCTAAAAAAATATTCAAACAACAGATAGAAATAAATATAAAAGAAGAAAAAAAATTTGTATCACCAGACATTGATTTATATCGTCCTAGTTCGCTTATAAAATTTTTAGTAAATGAATATCCAATCTGGTTGGTATCAAGGTGATTACCTCCAGGAAATAACATCATTGAGATAGCAAAAGCCACTACACTGATAATAATTATGAACCTTGGAACATATATGTACCAAAATTTATTCATTGTTGATTTAGGCTGAAAAACTTGAATAAGCTATGTAGGTGACAAAGATAGCCACAACTACGTACATAACTCTATTGTCTAGATTCATAATTAATAATATAATCATTAACAATGGAAAATCCATCACGATATACAAATTATAAAGACTTTTTTCCTTACTATCTTCGCGAACACAGTAAGAAAAACACAAGAATACTTCATTATGTCGGTACTGGATTGGCTCAAATAATTCTTTGGAGCTCTATTATCACTCAAAGCTGGTTATTCATCCCACTCGCATTTGTTTGTGGGTATGCTTTCGCATGGATTGGTCACTTCTTTATAGAACACAATAAACCAGCAACGTTTAAATATCCGTGGTGGTCGCAAATTGGAGATCATCATATGACATGGCTGATGTTAACTGGCCGATTAAAAACGGCACTTAATGATGCCGGTGTTGAAACTAAATAATAATTATAAATCTTATTAAGATCGCAAGCAGTATAAACTGACTGATTAACCAAAAGCCGCCCCTCAAATGGGTGTTATCCATAAAGATATGATAAAATGAGTGGATGATCCGCAATAAGACATAAATCCAAGAAAGATAGATGAACGGCATATCCGATTTATCAAGTGTATAAATTAATATCAATAAAGCATAAAAAATTATCGGATATTCAAATAAGTTTTTTATATTGTTCTTAACCATTTGAAGGTCTTTTGGAGCATTTGGATAAGGATCGGAAGGTATTCCCTTTTCCCAATCATTTCCTGGCTTCATTAATCGCATTGATCCATACGTGTGATAAAAGCTTACAACCATCGTAAGGGCCATAAGGATAAGACCAGGAAATAAAAGATTTCCAAACATTAGTTACTAGAGAACAGCGTCAATATTAATACTGATTTAAAATCTATAGCATTCCTATTAATCGAATCCACATCCAAATTAATGTTAGTAAAGCAGGGACAAAAATTAATGCTCTAACTGGAAATCCACCCGCTACTACCAGATGATTAAAGAAAATATGATACACAGAATGAGCCAGGCGTAGATAAAAAAACCAATATGCAAGGGTAACGAAATAAGCATCAACATTTCCTGTGATGAAAATAATTATACATACTGCATAAAAGAAAATCGGATATTCAAATAAATTTATATGATTTTTTTGAGCATTTCTAAGAATCATTGAACCTTCAGGAAAGAGTGCATGTCTATAATCCTCCCCTTGACTAGACTTATCTATATAAATCTCTTTTACTCTTAGTAAGGTTGTAAATAGGAATACAGCAACTGTAAGCAAAAGCATACAGTACATTGGGTAAAATATTTCAGTGCTCATGATGAATCTCCTTGCTTGAAATTAGAATCAGTAACATTATATACCTCTAAGATATTTTTTAACATATTTATGAAAGGAGGTGGTCTATGTCTATTAGTAGTATAATGGAGCCCACAACATTTGCGGGTCTTCCTAATCACTTAGATATTGGAAACCTTCACTTTGTAAGTGGAGCTCCGAATTAAAACTACAATTAGCCCCCATTAATTTGGGGGCTTTTTTTATTTTAAATTGGCTTTAAATTTTCTTGGTTTTCCAGTTTTACCGACAGCAACATAAGATAAATTTCCTGCAGCGACTAACACTTCTTTTTTATTAAGTTCTACTCTTCTGGCTTCAAGTGAAAAAGTCATTTTTGAACCTTTAACTGATTTAACATCACCATAAATACAAATGAACTTTCCCAAATGCATTGGGCTTTTAAATTTAACATTAACATCAGTTAAGACGGCCGCTCCACCAGAAACAATCTGTGAATAATAAATGCCTCCGTGTGCAATTTGTGTGGTAATCCAACCGCCATGCCCCGTTCCATAGGGGTTGGTGTTTTCAGGCTGACATATATTTCGAATAAGTAATTTCATTGAGTATTTTTCCTATACAAATAAACAATAAAAATTGCTGATACACAACCAAGAATATTAAAAACACCATCAAATATTTCAAAATCTCTATGAGGTAGAAAGAAATGAAGTGTTTCAATGAATAGGCTCACAATTAGTGCCAGAGAAACACCAAATGAAAAGTTGTTACCTTTTCCATTAATAAGTTGAGCAATTGAACCCAGTATAAAAAATACAATAAAATGCATGTGTTTATCAGTTAATGATTCAGGCGTATTGAGATCAGGAACTTCTTTGACATAAAGGTATAGTATTAGCCCAAGGTATCCGTAAAACAAAAGTTTCATTATGTTTATTGAATTATTCATTGCGTATTGAGCTACCTTATATCAAAATCAGATGATATATGAAAAATATTGTAGTTACGGGAGCCAATAAAGGTCTAGGTCTAGAGTTTACAAGACAATTATCGAAAGATAATCATGTTATCGCTACTGCACGAAATATATCAAGTGAACACGAATTACATTCATTACCCAACGTTAAAATTAAAAAGCTAGATCTATTATCTGATGCAACAATTGATCAATTTGTTGAAGATATTTCTGATACTCCAATTGATATATTAATTAATAATGCGGGTATATTTCACGAAGAACAATTTGAAGGACTTGATCCAAATATTTGGCTAGATGAAATGAAGATTAATGCGTTATCCCCTATTAGTTTAACTCATAAACTCATGAAAAATCTTCAAGCAGGATCGTCTAAAAAAGTCATTTTTCTATCAAGTCAGATGGGTAGCATTGATGACAATTACTCTGGTGGTTATTACTTCTATAGATCCTCCAAAGCTGCCTTAAATGCATCTGCTATGAGCCTTTCTAT
>CENP01228559.1_pt1 | contig 12494 bp, 15 predicted proteins | sample 361281 | NCBI WGS metagenome assembly CENP01 (sample SAMEA2591122, study PRJEB7988) | marine metagenome | biome: marine biome (ENVO:00000447); feature: deep chlorophyll maximum layer (ENVO:xxxxxxxx); material: saline water (ENVO:00002010), including plankton (ENVO:xxxxxxxx) | depth 70 m
ATATTTATGATATCTTGACCGGAAAAGAAATAAAAAAAATAGAATTATTGAAATAAATATTAGTTATGATATTTTTCTCATATGTTAATAAAAAAAATTTTCCTCTTTACCATCTTTTTTACACTTAGTTCTAACTTTAGTATAGCTCAGGAAACTAAAAAAAAATGTAGAATAAATACTAATAAACAAGTTCTTGATTTTGTTAAAAAAGAATTAAAGCCATTTAATGCTGGAACAAATGAAGAAGGACCAAGACTCTCTCAATCTGATTTAAAACTATTAGAAATTAAACATTATTCTGATCAATTAAAAGAATCTCGAGAGATGCGAATGGACATTTTAAGCTTTTCTACTCTAAACCAACAAGACTTAGAAATATTTAATAAATTTTCTTCAAAGATTAAGTTAGTATTAAGTGATTGTTCAGAAGTTGTATTTTTTGGTGACACTCTTTTAGGAGCATATGAATTACCCTATGATGATATGCTTAAAGCTTTTACATTAGCATCAAAAAATAATAATGAAATTATTTTAGATTTTATGAGAAATCAAGTAACACCAAAGTCTATAAGTCTTTTTGATGCCATAAATATTTTAATGAATGATTTTGCTACTCAACAAAATGTTATAATGGAACTTTTATCAGATGAAGTAAAAAAAGTTTTTTTTGGTGAAAATAATATGGTGGCCACAACTGATGTAGCAGAAGCAAGACTATTAAGTTTTTCCCTGCTAGGTGGAGAAATATTAGATGCTAAAGAAAAATTACTTTTTTTTATACTACCAAAAACATATAAAGGAGTTAAATCTTCTATTGGAACATTAGTATTAGATATTGATGGAAATCTATACGAAATCCCTAATTTAAACTATATTTTAAGTGTCAATATATTAAGCGGCTTAGGTGTAAATACTAGAACTTTAACTATGTCTGAGGTTATTAGTGAATCAGGCTCTTGTAGAATAGATCTAGCTGGAAATTGGATGCATAAAGTAAATGGCATAGAAATTAGGGGCTGCCCATTTAACTCTATATCAAAAAAAATGTTACAACAAGGTAGTCATAGAAACTCAAGAGATTATAAAAGTTATCAAGCTGTATTTGAAGAAATAGAAAATATTAATTTCAATTCAAATAAAAATATTGAAAATAATGATGAACAAAAAGGAGGTCCAGCACAGGGTCAATCTCCTAGTTAGAGTTGCTTCTTTTCTTAGCAAACAACTCTATAGCTTCTGCCAAAGATGTTAGTAATCTAGTTCTACTTTTCTTTTTTGTTAATAATTTTACATCACTTACATTTGACAAAAACCCCAATTCAATAAGTACAGATGGAATATCTGTTGATTTTAATACTGCAAAACCAGCATGTCTGTGAGGTCCTCTTAGTAATCTATGACCGTTTTTTCTTGTAATATTTACATAGCTTTCTGCAAATAAAGATGAAGAGTTTTTTGTATCTCTTCTATTAAGGTCTAATAAAATAGAAGCAACTTCATTATCTACATCTTGTAAATTTACTCCTGCAATTAAATCTACTTTATTTTCTCTTTCAGCTAATTTAGCTGTTATTCTATCGGATGCCTTTTCAGATAATGTATATATAGAAGTTCCTCTCGTAGTTTTTTTTTTCAGACTGTCAACATGTAGAGATATGAATAGATCACTTTTATTTTTTTTTGCTATATTTCTTCTTTGTCTCAAAGAAATAAACGTATCATCATTTCTCGTTAAAAATACTTTAAAACCCTTATTTTTGAGCATCATTCTAAGTTCTTTGGCAGCCTTTAAGGTAATATTTTTTTCTTTTTTTCCTAAATTGATAGCACCAGGATCTATTCCTCCATGACCTGCATCTATTGTAACTATAAACTTCGTCTTAGATTTGGGTTTGATATTCTTTTTTTGAATGTTTAAGTTTTCTTTTTTCCTTAAATCTATTACTAATCTAAAAATATTGTTTTCATTTTTTTTCAAATAAAAATGCTTATCAATATAGAATTTTGATTTTAAATCAAACACAATTCTCATAACATTTTGATCTGCGATACTAGTTCTTATACTTTTTATAAAAGCACTATCGTTTTGAAATTTTTTAATATTACTTTTTGTCTCTATATCTACAACTAAACGAGGATTATTATTTAATGAAAATACGGTATAAGCAGCTTTATGTGTTAGATCTAATACAACTCTGAAGGACTTATTTAAGTGATTATCTGAAAATCTAATATTATTTAATCTTTCATCTACGGATAATAAAAAATTTGAATTTATAAATATTAGAAAAAGTAATAAAATTTTAAATAAGAACATAATTTTTACATAATACTTTTTAAATGTTATTAATTAAGTATAATAATTATACATATAAATAAAAATAAATTTAAAACATTTAAAATAAAACACACAGCAAAAAAATAATTTATGAAAAAAATTTGGAGATATAAAATTTATGACAAAAAGCATGCTTATAGATGCTGCTCATTTAGAGGAAACAAGAATACTAATATTAGAAGACAAAAAAATAGAGGATTTAGACTTTGAAAGCAGTACCAAAGAACAACTTAGGGGAAATATTTATTTAGCGAAAGTCTCAAGAGTCGAACCTTCCCTGAGAGCTGCATTCGTGGATTATGGAAATGATAGGCATGGTTTTTTGCCTTTCAATGAGATACATCCTGATTACTTTCAAATACCTATTTCAGATAAACAGCAATTAATCGCTAATACTATTGATCAGTTTAATTCAGATGAAAAAACCAAGCGGGGGGGGAAATTTAAACCCTCTGATGAAGAAGAAGTTACATTTAATGAAAATTCTAACCTAAAGCAAGCTAGTATAAGAAGAAGTAGGCTGTACTCAAAATATAAAATTCAAGAGGTAATAAAAAAAAGACAAATTTTACTTATTCAAGTTACCAAAGAAGAAAGGGGTAATAAAGGTGCCGCTATATCTACATTTTTATCACTAGCAGGTAGATATTGTGTATTAATGCCTAATTCAGCTAACTCTGGAGGTATAAGTAAAAAAATTGTATTCAAAAATAGAAAAAAAATGAGAGAAATATTAAATAAACTTAATATTCCTCAAGAAATGTCGGTTATATTAAGAACTGCTGGAGGGGATAAATCTAAGTTAGAAATCAAAAGAGACTATGATTATCTATTTAAACTATGGCAGGAAATTAAGCGCAAAACATTAAAATCATTAGCACCTTTACTTATACATGAGGAAAATCATATTATCAAAAGAGCTATTAGAGATAACTTTTCTAATGATTTAAAAGAAATTGTAATTGAAGGTGATAATGCCTATAAGCTAGGGAAAGGTTTTATGAAGACTTTAATGCCAAGCAAATCAGGCTTAGTAAAAAAATATAAGGATAATCTGCCAATTTTCAATCATTATGGCATAGAAAAAGATATTGATTTAATTTTTAATGCAGAAGTAAATTTAGCCTCTGGAGGATCAATTGTTATCAGCCCTACAGAAGCCTTGGTGGCAATAGATGTTAACTCTGGTAAATCTACCTCAGAAAGAGATATAGAAACCACAGCTTATAAAACAAATATTGAAGCTGCTAAAGAAATAGCAAGACAAATTAGACTTAGAGACTTAGGTGGTTTAATTGTTATTGACTTTATTGATATGAATATTAGAAAAAATAATTATCAAGTAGAAAATATATTTAAAAACGCAATTAAGACAGATAGAGCAAGAATACAAATTGGAAAAATATCAGCTTTTGGTCTATTAGAAATGTCTAGACAAAGATTAAGACCTAGTTTACTAGAAATTAACTATAAAGAATGTAATCATTGTAATGGCACTGGCTTAGTTAGGTCTATAGAATCTCAAGCTCTTCAAGTTATAAGAAATCTTGACTTAATGATGAAAACTTTAGAAAACAAAACTATAAATCTTAAAATTAGTAATACTATGTCTCAATATTTATTAAATTATAAATATGAAATAATAAAATCTAAAAATGATAGGGGAAACAATATAAAAATCACCGTTGATGATACTTTAAATAATCAATTTTATATAATAGCTGAAAACCAGATTGAAAAAAAAGAAGATAATACAAATAAAGAAACATTGAATAAATTAAAAAATAAAAAAATAACTGCTAAAAAATATAAAGAGAAAAATACTGTAAAAAAGATAAATAAAAAAAATGATAGTACTAATAAAGAAGAGAAAAAAAGTATAATAAAAGTTAATGCTAAAAAACCTATAAAGCAAACAAGCTCTAAAACTAAAAAAATAATTGTAAAAAGAAAAAATAAAAAAGAGTTTGCTGAAAATATTTCAAAGGTAAAGGAAGTTAAAACTGGATGGTGGGATCAATGAATTAAATCCACTCTTTGATCAAATTTATAGAATCTGCTATTTCTTTTTTATGACAAGCATAGGATAATCTAACATAATTTTTTCCATTATTATTATCAAAATCTATTCCAGGCGCTAATGTTACCCCTATATCTTGAACCATTTTTTTACATAAATAATAAGAATTCTTTTTTAATTTTGATATATCAACATACAAATAAAAAGCCCCTTTAGGTATAACAAAATCTGTCAATCCTAGCTTTTTTAATCCGTTTATTAAGTAATTTCTATTATCTAAATATGATAAAACAACATTATCGAAATAATCATAATAATTAAATACGTGTTCTGCTACATACTGCGAGATACTTGATGGACTTAAATAAAAATTCATTGCTATATTTCTAATTTTATCAATAAAGTCTTTATCTCCCAATATCCATCCTAGTCTATACCCAGTCATAAGAAAGTATTTTGAAAAACTGTTTATTACTAAGACTTCATTGTCAATTTTGAAAGCAGTAGTTAATTTTTCTTTCTGATATTCTACTTTGTGATAAATTTCATCAGAAATAACCTTAATCTTTTTTGATTTACATACTTCTATTATTTCTTTCATATCATGATTATTAATAATAGTTCCACATGGATTAGAAGGGCTTGAAACTATTAAACCATTTATATTTGCAGGTAAACTCTTTACTAAGTCTACTGTTAATTGAAAATTATCTTCTTTACTAGTATCAATATAGTAAACTTTCATATCTAATGCCTTAACTATATTTTTATAAGCAGGGTAACCTGGTCTTGAAATAGCTATAGAATTACCCTTATCAAATGAACATAATAAAGACATAAATATCCCAGCTGAAGCACCAGCTGTAACAGCAACATTTTCAATTGAAATATTAATTTTATAATTCAATTTATAATGATCGCAAATTTTTTTTCTTAATGAAGAAATTCCAAGAGATTCTGTATAACTAAATTTTTCTTTTAAAATTTTATTTTTTAAATTTTCTAGCAACTCATTAGGTAAATTGGCAGAAGGTTCTCCTAATGCCAAATTTTTAACTAAACCATTTTTTCTCTTATATACCTGCCCTTCTTCAAAGATTTCTATTGCATAAAAAGGGGTTATATCAGATCTATTTGACGTTTTAATGATAAATCTCCTATATTGTCTTTATGATATACTTTTTAAAAAATTTAATTAAGTGTTTAATATCTATATTAATATTTAGTTTATTTTTTTATCAAAATAAAGCTTATTCTAAATATATACGAGATACTGAAATCGAAAATATTCTTTATTCTTGGACAAATCCTATATTAGAGGCTGCTGGATTAGATAAAAATGATTTAAAAATTCATATCATTGCTGATAAAAATATAAATGCATTCGTAACGAATGGTCAAAATATGTTTTTAAATACAGGACTGATAATTAAAGCTGGTAGTGCTAATGGTTTAATAGGTGTTATTGCTCACGAAATAGGACACATTAAAGCTGGACATGTTATTAAAATGAAACAAGCAGCAAAAAAACTTCAAAATAATCAATTCATAACAAGTCTTTTAGGAATGGGTTTATTGATAGCAAGTAGTTCTAATGAAAGTTTTAAAGACAATCGACTAGATATAGCAAAAACTGCTTTATCAATTGGCCCTACTATAGCAACTAAGAGCTTCTTCTCTTTCAGCAGAGGGAGCGAATATGTTGCTGACAACTTAGCTATTGATTTTCTTAAAAAAGTAAAAAGAGACCCTAGAGCATTAAGTATTATTTTAGAAAAGCTTTATGGACAAGAATTACTTTTAATAGAAAGGCAAGATCCTTTTTTACGCACTCACCCTCTTTCTAAAGCAAGAATGGATTTAATAAAACAAAAAACCTCTTCCTATGAAATATATACAGAAAGTAAATTTGACAAAGAAGCCTATTTAAGAATAAAGGCAAAGCTTGAAGGCTTTTTAGAAAACCCAGGAAAGACACTAATTAATAATAAGAATGATACTATTTATAACAGGTATGCAAGAGCAATAGCATATTTTAAAGTTCCAATGTTTAAAAAATCATTAAAAGAAATTAATAGCTTACTAAACGATTATCCTGATGATCCTTATTTTTTAGAATTGAAGGCTCAAGTATTATCTGAAAATGGAAAAATTAGAGAAGCAATTTCTTATTATAAAAAAACATTAAAAATATTACCAGAATCTATACTAATTATGTTACCACTATGTAGTTTACTATTAGAAGATAGCAATAATTTTGAAGCTATAAAAGAAGCTAACAATTACTTAAAATTTATTGTAGTAAAAGAACCAGAAAATATACTAGCTTGGCATTTGAAAGGTATAAGCCATAATCGTTTAGGACAACCAATTCGTGCTAATTTATCTGCAGCAGAAGAATTTTTAAGAAAAAGAGACTTTGAAAATGCTAAATATTTTGCAAATAAAGTAATTTCTGCAACAAAAAAATTTAGTTCTGAAAACCTAAGAGCTTCTGATATAATTAATTTAATAAATCAAATATAAAACTAAAGGAAATTATGTATTTAAAATTAATTATATTGATACTTTTTTTAACCTGCAACCTAAACTCAGCTGAAAAAGAGATAAATGAAAATAAAATAGAAAGTATAATAAAAAAATATATTCTAGAAAATCCAGAAGTAATAATAGAATCATTAGAAAAGTTTACTGTTAGCCAAAAAGAAAAGGAAAAAGAAGATATAGTGAATATATTGAGTAATTTTTATGATAAAAAAGAATACTTGAAATTACCTAGTATAGGTAATAAAAAAAATGATCTAATTATTGTTGAATTTATAGATTATAATTGTGGTTATTGTAAAAAGACTTTACCAATTATTTCAAAGTTAATGAAAAACTTTAAAAATATACAAATAGTATTTGTTGATTATCCTATATTATCAGAGACATCAGAAATTGCAGCTAGAGCTTCATTAGCTGCACATGAACAGAAAGCATATTTTAAATATCATGCCATGTTATTAAATAATCTTAAATCGATTAATGAAGATTCTATTTATAGGATAGCCCGAGATTTAGGACTTAATATTAAAAAATTTAAGAAAGATATGGAATCTTCAAAAATAAAGAATAATATCATAAATAATATAAAATTAGCTAGAAGTTTAAAAATAAGAGGAACACCTACTTTTATAATAAAAGATCAAATCTTACCTGGAGCTTATGAATATGATAAACTGGAAAAAATAATTATGGATAATTCTTAGAGGTGTGCAGTGATTACAAATAATATAGGAACAATATTATATTCATTTTTCAAAGGTAAGAAAATAGGCCAAGATAAAGCTGGTAACAAATTTTACGTGCATAAAAAAAATAAAAATAAAAAATGGGTACTTTATAAATATAATATTGATCCAACAAGTTTAACTGTTAAATGGCAAGTTTGGTTGACTAATAAAAATAATGAACTCCTTGTTAATGAAGAGAATAGTTTTAAATGGCAAAAAAATAAACAACCTAATTTAACAGGTACAATTAATTCCTACCATCCTAAAGGTAATATTGATAAAAGAAATAAGAATATTATGAAAGAAAATAAAAATTCAATATGGGATCCTGAATAATGATAAAAAAAAATATTTATCCTGAATTTTGGAAATCAAATGATAATCAAAAAATTTCTTGTAAGGAAAAAATATCTATATTGAACAACAATGTAGATGAGTTACAAAACTTAATAAATCAAATTTACGATGAAGCTATACTAATGGGAGTAGAAAAAAAACAAATTGAAAGAATTATCAACAATATAGCAACTAATTTAACAACTGAATTAAAAGGATGAAAGATACTTTTTTTTTAATTTTGGCTTTTACCCTTTTTATTAATTTATCAGTTCTAGCAGAAAATATCGCAGAAATTAGAGCTATCGATAGAATAACTGGAAGAAGCTTTAAATTAAAAATTCCCTTAGAGGAAGAAGTGACTTTTTCAAATCTAATCTTAAATATTAAATACTGCTATAAAAACCCAATTGATAAAGAAATTGAAAATTATGCATATTTAATAGTAAAAGACAAACTAATGGATGAATTAGTTTTTCAAGGATGGATGTTCTCTTCATCTCCAAGCCTTAGTAGTCTAGAGCATCCTGTAAATGACATATGGTTATTAAATTGTTCAAAAAATTAATGGTTAAATTATTGCATTTTTTAAAGGATATAATTGATTTGGCAAAAAACCTTTTTTTGAATAAGAATAAAAATCAGCTTTTTTATCAATATTTTGATTAATAATATTTTTAAATTCTTTATTAGATATTTCCTTAGCACCAAATTGCTTTAAATGTTCGTTAATAAATTGTGTATCTAATAACGTATATCCTCCAATTATTAATCTTTCCAATAAATGAATTAATGCTACTTTAGAAGCATTAGAAGTAAAACTAAACATACTTTCTCCGAAAAATATTCTACCTATTTTTATACCGTAGAGACCTCCAACTAGTTTATTATTAAAATAACATTCTACTGAATGAGCATAACCAGAGTGATACATCTCTGTATAAATTTCCTTAATAGTACTATTAATCCATGTATCTTTCCTACTACTAGTTAACTTCGCACAGTTTTCTATGACTTCCTCAAAATTATTATCAATAGCCAACTCAAAATTGTTATTTTTTAAAAACTTTTTAAATTTTTTTGGAATTTTTATTTGATTTAAATTAAAAACTCCTCTTTTTTTTGGCTCTATCCAATATATTTCTTTGCTTGAGCAAGTCTCAGCCATAGGAAACATTCCTTTCTTATAAGCCTCAATTACTGATTTAATTGGTATTTTATATTGATAAGACAGAAAATTAACTTTTAAGAAACCCTTCTAACCAATTAATACTAAAATCATATTTTTTAAAATGACTAGAAGAAATTATTTTTTTATGAAGGTCTCTTGTTGTATCAATACCATCAACTACCAATTCATCTAAGGATCTATTCATTCTTGATATTGCTTCCTCTCTAGTCTCTGCGTGCACTATTAATTTACCTATAAGACTATCATAATATGGAACAACTTGATATCCATTATATATACAAGAGTCAACTCTTACACCAATGCCACCTGGCGGATTATACATATTTATAGTGCCGGGACTAGGTAAAAAATTTTCAGGATTCTCTGCATTAATTCTACATTCTATAGCATGCCCTTTAAAATTAATATCCTTTTGCTTTATTATTAATTTTTTTCCAAAAGCTACTTTAATCTGTTCTGATACGATATCAATTCCTGTTATCATTTCTGTTACAGGATGTTCAACTTGAATCCTTGTATTCATTTCTATAAAATAAAATTTTTTATTTTCATACAGCATTTCAATAGTTCCCGCTCCTCTATACTTAATCTCTTTCATTGCTTTTAAAATTATATTTAATAAACTTTCTTTTTCTTCTATATCTATTTTATACGCCGGAGCTTCCTCTATTAACTTTTGATGTCTTCTTTGTATAGAACAATCTCGTTCTCCTAAATGGATAACATTTTGATAATTATCCGCAAATATTTGAAATTCTATATGTTTTGGATTTTTTAAAAACTTTTCTACGTAAATTTCATCATTTCCGAAATTCATTTCAGCTTCAGACTTTGTAAGGTTATATGCATCTTCTAAGTCAGATTCATGTTCTACCACCTTCATTCCTTTGCCTCCGCCCCCTGCAGAAGCTTTAATTATAATTGGGTAACCTATTTCTTTTGATATTTTTCTAAGATCTTTTATATTTTTTAAAGGTCCTTTAGAACCTGGAACTAATGGTATTCCTGTTTTGCTTATAACCCTTCTTGCCGAAACCTTATCTCCCATTATTTTAATATGTTCAGACTTAGGCCCAATGAAGGTAATGTTATGTTCTTCTAAAACTCTAGCAAATTTAAAGTTTTCAGAAAGAAAACCATATCCTGGATGAATTGCTTCAGCACCTGTTAACTCAGCTGCAGTAAGTATTGCAGGTATATTTAAATAACTTTCGGAAGATTTAATGCCCCCTATGCAAATACTTTCATCAGCCATTTTAACATGCATAGATTCTGAATCTGCTACTGAATAAATGGCAACTGTTTTAATACCAAGCTCTTTACATGATCTAATTATTCTGACAGCAATTTCTCCTCTGTTGGCTATTAAAACTTTTTTAAACATTTTTTATTCTATGACTACTAAATCTTGATTAAATTCTACGGGCATACCATTTTCTACCAATATTTTTTTTACTGTACCATCTCTATCACTTTTGACCTGATTCATGGTTTTCATAGCCTCTATAATAAAAAGTGTATCACCTGTTTTAATTTTTTTTCCAACTTTTATAAAAACCTTAGCCTTAGGTGATGGCGCATGGTATAAGGTTCCTAACATTGGTGCTTTAATTGCATTTTCTATCGTAGTTTGCTCTTTAACTTCTTTTGACGCATTACTTTGATTATGCAAATTATTGCTTTCAGGACCTCCTTGACTAATATTATGAACCTTAATACTCTCTCTTGCTATTTTAATGCTTTTTTTCCCATCTTTTACCTCTATTTGAGTTAAATCATTTTTCTTTAAAACTTCAATAAGAGTATCTATAGCTTTTTTATCAATATATAATTTAAACATTTTCTCCCTTTTCTTAAAATTAATTTAATGAAATTGCTTTTATAGCTACTTCATAGCCCAATAGACCTAAACCACATATTACACCATTACTTGCTAAGGAAATATATGATTTTCTTCTGTAGGATTCTCTATTGTAAATATTACTAATATGAACTTCATATATCAAGCCTGTAAATGTTTTTAAGCTATCTAGTATTGCTATTGATGTATGGGTATAGCCAGCAGCATTAATTATAATTGCATCTTTTTTATTTCTTGCAGATTGTATAGCTTCAATTATTTCCCCTTCAAAATTACTTTGAAAAAAAACAATACTTACATTATTTTTAGCACCATAATTTTTAAGTCTTTTATTATAATCTTTCAATGTTAGATCGCCGTAAATATTTTTTTCCCTTTTTCCTAATAAGTTAAGATTAGGGCCATTAATAATTAATATTTTTTTCTTACTCATAGTTACTAAATTTTATATAATAATTATAATGAAAAATAAAAAAATACAAATTTATATTAATGGAAAAAAAAAAAATATTAATGTTAATGATAACCTTAATAATATCTTAGAAGATTTTTCTATTAAAAATAAACTAGTTGCAATTGAATTGAACGAGGAAGTAGTTCCTAAATCTAAATATAAAACTAAAAGAATTAGCCAAAATGATAGAATTGAAATACTAGAATTAATAGGTGGAGGTTAAAATAAGTGAAAATAGAAGAAAAAAATTTGATTATTGCAGGAAAAACTTTTAAATCTAGGTTAATTATTGGAACCGGTAAATATTCTAATTACACTACAAATAAAAAAGCACTAGAAGCTAGTGGGGCTGAGATATTAACAGTTGCAATGAGAAGAGTGAATATAGAGAATAATAACGAGCCAAAATTAACTGACTATATAAACCCAAAAAAATATACATTCATGCCTAATACAGCTGGTTGTTTTAATTCAAATGATGCGCTGAGAACACTAAACTTAGCAAGAGAAATTGGAGGTTGGAATATGGTTAAACTAGAAGTTTTATCAGATAAAAAAACATTATACCCTGATATGATAGAAACATTAAAAACAGCGGAAAAGTTGATATCTAAAAACTTTAAAGTTCTTGCTTATTGCACTGACGATCCAATATTAGCAAAAAAGTTAGAAAATATTGGATGCGCCGCAATTATGCCTTTAGGTTCTCCTATTGGTTCAGGTCTGGGTATAATAAATCCATTAAATATTAAGATGATAGTTGATCAATCTAATATTCCAGTAATATTAGATGCAGGTATAGGGTCAGCTTCAGATGCCTGTTTTGCAATGGAATTAGGTTGTGATGCTGTATTAATTAACTCGGCTATAGCAAAATCAAATAACCCTATTACTATGGCTACAGCTTTTAAGAATGCAGTTATAGCTGGAAGACAATGTTTTCTATCTGGAAAAATGAAAAAAAAATTATTTGCAACTGCTACATCTCCTACCTCTAAAATTTTTAGTTAAAAATTAT
>CENP01201112.1_pt1 | contig 12488 bp, 10 predicted proteins | sample 361281 | NCBI WGS metagenome assembly CENP01 (sample SAMEA2591122, study PRJEB7988) | marine metagenome | biome: marine biome (ENVO:00000447); feature: deep chlorophyll maximum layer (ENVO:xxxxxxxx); material: saline water (ENVO:00002010), including plankton (ENVO:xxxxxxxx) | depth 70 m
TATACTGGAACCATCACCCTAGGTGCCACTACCCCCTCCTATGACTTAGAAACATCCTTTGACAAACAATTTCCCATTGACCACATTACTTATAATCAATTAAACGAGGTTAAAAAACAGTTTGAGGGAGAAATCGAACAATACCCTCCAGTTTTTTCTGCCATTAAAAAAGAAGGAAAGCCACTCTATGAATATGCCAGAGCTGGAGAAAGCCCGAAAATTGACCCGAGAAAGATTTGTATTTATAACTTTGATTTAACCTCGATTGACCTTCCTCAAATCCATTTTTATGTGAAATGTTCTAAAGGCACCTACATCCGCTCATTGGCACATTATTACGGAAAAGCTCTACGATCTGGGGCTCACTTGAGTCAATTGAGAAGAACGTCTATAGGTACTTATGGGTTGGAAGATGCTCTTACTCCCAATCAAATCATCAAAAAACTAGAGGTATTATAATCATAGGATGAACTAATAATCCTTGATTTTTAATAATTTAGCAATAAATTAATTTAATATGGAACTTTCCTTAGCGGGGGAAATAAAAATGTTGGACCAAAAAGGATACTTGGATCTTGATCTGCCTGAGGGACTTGAGTTAATTTCAGAAATCAAACGACTCAAAAAAGAAAAAAAGTCGGTATTGTTGGCACATTACTATCAAAAAGCAGAAATTCAAGAGTTAGCGGATTATCTGGGTGACAGTCTTTATTTGGCACGAGCTGCTGAAAAGGTTAACGCAGAAATCATCGTTTTTGCTGGGGTTCACTTTATGGCTGAGACGGCCAAAATCGTAAATCCTACCAAAAAAGTAATATTGCCAGATTTAAAAGCTGGTTGTTCGCTTGCCGACTCTTGTCCACCAAAGGAATTTAAAAGTTTCATCGACCAATATCCTGGCGCCCACGTGGTGACCTACATAAATTGTTCAGCTGAGATCAAAGCATTGAGTTCTATAGTCTGTACCTCTAGCAATGCCGTTAGTGTAATTAATTCTATACCAAAGGGGGAAACGATCATCTTTGCTCCCGATAGAAACTTAGGACAATACCTGATTAAAAAAACAGGAAGAGACATGATTTTATGGGAGGGATCTTGTATCGTTCACGAAGCTTTTTCTTTCGAGAGAATTGTTAAACTGGCAAAGGAAAACCCAACAGCCAAATTCATCGCCCATCCAGAAAGCGAATCTCAAGTACTGGAAATTGCAGATTATATAGGCAGTACATCTGGTTTACTTAATTATATTCAGAAGGATAGCTCTCAAACCTTTATTGTAGCGACCGAAGCAGGAATTCTCCATGAAATGCAAAAACGATGTCCAGAAAAAACCTTTATCCCTGCACCAGTAGAGGATGAAACTTGTGCTTGTAGCGAATGTGCATTTATGAAACTTAATACACTGGAAAAATTATATTTGTGTTTGGAATACGAAAAGCCTGAGATTCTAATCTCAGATGAACTTATGGAAAAAGCCAAACGCCCTATTACAAGGATGCTAAAGCTGGTTTAAAATCATGGACACCAATATACTTGTGATAGGGAGTGGTATATCAGGTTTGACCTATGCCATCAAAATGGCTGAGCAAAACCCAAGTCTTGAAATCACCATTATTTCAAAGAATAATTTATTGGAGAGTAATACGAAATATGCACAAGGAGGAATTGCAGTGGTTTCCAATTTTAAGAAAGATTCTTTTGACAAACATGTTGAAGATACTTTGATCGCAGGGGCTGGAGAATGCAATGAGGAAGTAGTAAAATTTGTGGTCAAAGAGGGACATGAACGCTTACAAGAATTAATCGAATGGGGAACCCATTTCGACAGAACAAGAAATGAATTACACCTTACAAAAGAAGGGGGACACTCTGAGAAAAGAATTGTCCATAATAAGGACAAAACCGGGCTGGAAATTCAGAAATCTCTAATCAAAAAAATAAAAACTTTTACAAAAATATCCCTTTTGGAAAACCACACTCTTGTGGACTTGATTACAGACCATCACACTGGAGGAAGTTATAAAAGGTGTTATGGAGCTTATGTTATTTCCAATTTGGAACAAGAGATTATAAAAATTTCGTCACAAATCACTGTTTTAAGTACGGGAGGTGCGGGACAACTTTTCTCCCATACTACCAATCCAAAAAATGCTACTGGCGATGGATTGGGAGCAGCTTACAGAGCAAAAGTTTATATGGAAAGACTTCCTTTCGTACAGTTTCACCCTACTGCTCTTTTTCCTAAAGTCAATGGGAATACTTTTTTAATTTCAGAAGCTTTAAGAGGAGAAGGAGCTATCTTGAAGAGCAAATCTGGAAAACGATTTATGACGAAATACCATGACAAGGCGGAGTTGGCTCCTAGGGATATTGTTGCACGAATCATTGCAGAGGTGATAAATCAAAGCAGTGATAATTTTGTACTCTTGGACTGTAGTGCCATCAGCGAAAAAGAATTTGAAAGTCAATTCCCAACCATTAAAGAAAATTGTCAAAGGGCAGGTATAAATCCACCCCAACAGCCTATTCCAGTTACTCCAGCCGCTCACTATTTTTGTGGGGGAATCAGCGTGAACTACTTTGGAGAAACAAGGCTAAAAGGTTTGTATGCAATTGGAGAATGTAGTTTCACAGGATTACATGGTGCAAATCGTTTGGCTTCAAATTCGCTGCTGGAGTCACTAGTCTTTTCTCATCGAGCTGCATTGGATTCTCTGGAACAGATGAAAGGCAATCTTCCTCCTAAAGAATTTTATATTCACCTCCCAGAATGGTTAGGAGAGAATAATATTTCTAATGAAAAAATTAGTGCAATTGGAAGAATGAAAAAACAATTACAAAAACTAATGACCAACAAAGTAGGGATTTTCAAAACCTCAGTGGGGTTAATTGAAGCTGAGCTTGAGTTAAAAAAAATTTTCCTAGAGACCCAAGAAATCTATCAAAAAAACAAATTGACTCTGGGTATTTGTGAATTGAGAAATATGGTAAGTGTTGCTTATTTGATGATCAAACAGTCTCAAGAATTAAAATATAATACAGGGGTATTTTACAATCAAGACTACGTTGAGTGATTTTTATAAAAAATATAAAAATGCTCTAGATCGCTTCATCGATCAGGCCCTTTATGAGGATATCGAAGCAGGGGATCACAGCAGTAATGCTTGTTTTGATGACCAAACAGAAAGGGAAGCTGCGCTATTGGTAAAAAATCCATGCATAATTGCTGGAATTTCACTGGCTGAAAAAATTTTGCTCCATCTAGACAACACAATTGAAATAGAGAAGTTGGCAATGGAGGGTGAAAAACTTGAATCAGGGGCTTTAGCATTCCGATTAAAAGGGAAAGCAAAATCACTTTTATCTTCGGAGAGATTGGTTTTGAACTGTATGCAAAGAATGACTGGGATATCCACCCTATCTCATAAACTCTGTAAAAATATACGTCATACCTCTTGTAAAATACTAGATACAAGAAAGACTACTCCAGGTTTTCGATATCCCGAAAAATGGGCGGTATCCATCGGTGGTGGATATAATCACCGAATGGGATTATTTGACGCAATTATGATCAAGGACAACCATATTGACTTTTGTGGTAGTGTAACACAAGCATTGGAAAAGACCAAGGCTTATCTAGAACAAAATGATTTGCAAATCCCGGTCATCGTTGAAGTAAGAAATGAAAAAGAAATTTATGAGACAATGGCTTTCCCATGGGTGAAAAGAATTTTGCTGGACAATATGACACCCCATACATTAAGAAAAAATATTGAGCTCATTAATGGAGCATTTGAGACAGAAGCTTCTGGAAACATTGACCAAAGTAATTTGGTATCCTATGCAGAGACGGGTGTAAATTATGTCTCAATGGGATCACTTACCTATGCTGCTGTTCCAGTTGATTTGAGTTTAAAAGCAGTATAAAGTTTCCTTCTATATTTGCTATATTTGTGTAATTCCTAGCTATGAAATACAAAAGAATCCTTCTCAAATTAAGTGGTGAAGCACTGATGGGTTTTCAAAACCATGGTATTGACCCAGTAAGGCTTAATGATTACGCAAAAGAAATAAAGGAAATCCAACAAATGGGTACAGAAATAGCAATTGTTATTGGAGGAGGAAATATTTTTAGAGGCGTGTCTGGAGCCAGTAAAGGAATGGATCGGGTTCAGGCAGATTATATGGGAATGCTTGCTACTGTTATGAACGGTTTGGCCTTGCAAACTGCTTTGGAGAACAATAATGTTCCAACCCGATTACAAACGGCCATTAAAATTGAGGCAATAGCAGAACCTTTTATAAAAAGAAGGGCAACACGACACCTTGAAAAAGGACGGGTTGTTATCTTTGGATCGGGAACTGGGAACCCCTTCTTTACAACCGATTCCGCTGCAGTACTTAGAGCCGTTGAAATCAACGCGGATGTGATCTTGAAAGGTACACGAGTTGACGGTATATACAACGTTGACCCTGAGAAAGACAAAGCCGCCATCAAATTCGATACCTTATCTTTTGACGATGTGCTTAAAAAAGGGCTCAAAATAATGGATACCACTGCTTTTACCCTTAGTCAAGAAAATAACCTCCCCATAATTGTTTTTGATATGAATACCAAGGGGAATCTCAGCCGAATTATTAAAGGCGAAACCATAGGAACTCGAGTTGATCTTTAAATTGCTCTCAAAATGAACGAAGAAATAATTATGATAAGTAAGACTGCAAAAGAAAGTATGGACCTAACGTTAAAGCACCTAGAGAAAGAACTGCTCAATATTAGAGCAGGAAAAGCAAATCCTGTGATGCTTAATAGTGTATTGGTTGAGTACTATGGAACTCCTACACCAATCAGTCAAGTAGCCAATGTAAATTCCCCCGACGCTAGAACCTTAAGTATTCAGCCATGGGAGATATCATTACTGCCTGAAATTGAAAAAGGGGTATTACAATCCAACCTCGGTTTTAATCCCATGAACAATGGCGAATCAATTATTATCAATATCCCTCCTTTGACCGAAGAACGCCGTAGAGAATTGGTGAAACTGGCTAAGGGAGAAGCAGAAAATGCTAAAATTGCTATCAGGAATGCTAGAAAAGATGCCAACAATGAGATTAAAAAAACGGATAGCTCAGAGGACTTGCAAAAGAATGCTGAAATTGACATCCAAGAATTAACCAACCATTTTACTAGAATGATTGATGATGTTTTAGAAGTTAAAGAAAAAGAAATATTAACTGTGTAGTATTTCCGCCGCTTTCGGTGCCTGTGGGTAATGAATCGTAATAGACAAACTTTTTGGGGCACGGTTGCAAACTTAATTTTAAGAAATAGGTTTTTAATTTTATTATCTATAATATTGTTAACCGTTTTTTTTGCCTTTCAGTGGCAATATATTCGTTTTACTTTTACAGAAGCTAATCTTTTACCTAGTGCCCACCCTGAAAATCTTCAATACGACCAATTCGTAAAGACTTTTGGTGAAGAAGGGAATTTGATGGTTATAGCCTTAAAAGAAGAAGGGTTTTTTGAAAGAAATATTTTTGATAAATGGGTTGCCCTTAATAACAAAATTGATTCTTTCCCTGAAGTAGATTTTACTTTGTCTACCAACAATGCTAATGAACTGATTAAAGATGAGCAAAGTAGAACATTTGTGTTAAAATCAATTCTCGATGTTACTGATTATGATGCTCCTACTATAGAAAAATTCAAACAAAAACTACTAGAGCTTCCATTTTACCAGAATATACTTTACGATTGGGATTTTGAAACAATTAGATCGGTCATTTATCTAGACAAAAAAATTGTCAATACTGTTCAGCGAAAAGAATTTATCTTTCAAACCTTTGTTCCCCTGATTGAGGTCTTTGAAAAAGAGACAGGTCTAGATGTTAAAATATCTGGAATGCCTTATATCAGAACATTGAATGCCCAGAATATCGTCGATGAAATTGGTGTTTTTGTGTTTTCGGCTATGTTGCTGACGAGTTTTATTTTCTTTCTTTTTTTCAAGTCTTTTAGAGCTACATTAATTTCCATGTTTGTAGTACTAATTGGGGTGATGTGGGCCTTTGGGATTTTGGGATGGTTAAAATATGAAATCACGATTCTGACCGCGCTTATTCCGCCCTTGATTATTGTTATAGGGATTCCCAATTGTATTTTTTTGATCAACAAATACCAACAGGAATTTTCCAAACACGGTAACAAGGTGAAGTCATTACATAGGGTGATAATGAAAATTGGTAATGCAACACTGATGACAAACTTGACAACGGCATCGGGATTCGCCACTTTTATTTTAACTAATAGTAAAGTATTAAAGGAATTTGGAATCGTTGCCTCAATTAACATCATCGCTATCTTTTTGATTTCCTTATTGATAATTCCAATTGCTTACAGTTTTATGGGTCACCCCAGTAAAAAACATTTGAAACACCTCAATAGTGCCTCCCTCAAAAAATTTGTGAGTTGGATGGAGGATAAAGTGAAGCATAAAAGAATAAACGTCTTTATCATTTCGATCCTCTGCTTGGTAACAGGGATCATTGGAATGTATCAAATCAATATATCTGGAAGTATCATTGAAGATATGCCTAAGAAATCGACATTTTTTCAAGACATCCTTTTCTACGATGAAGAGTTTAATGGTATTGTTCCTTTAGAAATAATTATTGATACCAAAAGAAAAGGCGGAGCAACAAGATTATCAACACTCAGAAGAATCGATAAACTCGAGCAATTTATAGAGGACATTCCAGAGCTGTCCACCCCGATCTCATCTGTGAGTGGGGTAAAATTCATAAAACAGGCCTTCTACAATGGCAATCCAAATTACTACAAGCTTCCAACCTCTCAAGAAAATACTTTTATTGCGCGCTATCTAAAAAATGTGAAAGGATCAGACGGTCTTATGCAGAGTTATATAGACAGAACTGCCCAATTCAGTCGGATTACTACTTTTATGAAAGATATTCCCACAGACCGTATTGAAGAAATAGAAGCGGACTTGGTAAAAGAAATTGATAAAATTTTCCCCACTGAACGCTACGATGTCAAGCTGACAGGTAAAACCCTCTTATACCTCAAAGGCACCCATTACCTCATTCGAAATTTGATTATTTCACTTTCCCTCGCTATAATGCTCATTGCCTTGTTTATGGCCTATATATTCAGGTCTTTCAAAATGATTATCATTTCACTAATCCCCAATATACTTCCATTGATCGTAACGGCAGGTGTAATGGGATTCTCAGGTATTCCGCTTAAACCTTCAACAATTTTAGTCTTCAGTATTGCCTTTGGAATCTCAGTAGACGATACCATTCATTTCCTTGCCAAATATCGACAAGAGCTAATTGCCAATAAATGGAAGATAAAAACTTCTGTTTACAACGCATTACGCGAAACCGCGGTGAGTATGTTTTACACTTCTGTTGTATTGTTCTTTGGATTTGCCGTATTCATGAGTTCCAATTTCGGAGGTACGGTGGCTCTGGGAGGGTTGATCTCTGTGACACTACTTTTTGCAATGCTGGCCAATTTAATTCTTCTCCCCTCATTATTAATTTCACTTGAGGATACATTAAGTAACTAGAAAATATTTAAAGAACCAAAAATCAATATTGTTTCCCATGAGGATGGTAAAAAATCCTGAACCTATTTGTAAATAAACCTATATTTGAGGTTTAATTAGAGTTTATGAAACACATTCGATTAGCTGAATTAATTGATCAACCCAAAAAGTACGATACAGTTACGGCTAAGGGTTGGGTTAGGACCTTTCGTGCCAAAAGATTTATTGCTTTGAATGATGGTTCAACCTCTGAAAATCTTCAGTGTGTTGTCGATTTTGAAAATACTGATGAGGATATCCTTAAAAAAATAAATACGGGGGCAGCCATCGAAATTTCTGGCAAGCTGGTTGAGAGTATAGGAAGGGGTCAATCCTTGGAAATTATAGTTGATAACATTAAAATTATTGGAGAGGCCCATCCTGAGCTATATCCTATTCAACCGAAAAAACACAGCTTCGAGTTTTTAAGAGAAAAGGCTCACCTAAGGGTAAGAACTGCAACTTTCAGTGCAGTGATGAGAATTCGATCGGAGTTATCATTTGCAATTCACCAATTTTTTCATGACAAAGGTTTTTACCATATTAATACACCCATCATTACGGGAAGTGATTCTGAGGGTGCAGGAGAAATTTTTCGAGTATCTGTATTAGATCCTAAAAATCCGCCCGTTGATCATGTCGGAGAAGTTGATTTCAAACAAGACTTTTTTGGAAAACAAACCTACCTAACTGTTTCTGGGCAGTTAGAGGCAGAAACCTATGCCCAAGGTCTGGGAAATGTTTACACATTTGGCCCCACGTTTAGAGCGGAGAATTCAAATACATCTAGACATTTAGCGGAATTTTGGATGATTGAACCCGAGATGGCTTTCTATGAACTGGAGGACAATATGGATTTGTCTGAGGAGTTTATTAAATACACCCTAAAATATATTTTAGAAAAATGTAAGAAAGATTTGTCTTTTCTAGATCAACGTTTAGCCAATGAAGAAAAGACTAAATCCCAAAACCAAAGAAGTCAAATGGGACTTTTGGAAAAAATAAATTTTGTCGTTAACAATGAGTTCAAGAGGGTTACTTATACCGAAGCGATAGAAATACTCAAAAATTCAAAGCTAAACAAAAAGAAAAAATTTGACTATTTAGTTGATGAATGGGGTGCGGAAATTCAAAGTGAACACGAGCGATATCTTGTAGAAAAACACTTTAATACTCCCGTTATTTTATACGATTATCCTGCCAAAATCAAATCTTTTTATATGAGGATGAATGATGATCAAAAAACCGTTCGCGCAATGGATGTTCTCTTCCCAGGTGTAGGCGAAATTGTCGGTGGATCCCAAAGAGAGGAAAGACTTAATGTACTTGAAAAGAGAATTGAGGAAATGGGAATCGATGCAGAAGAACTATGGTGGTATCTGGACTTAAGGCGATTTGGAACCACACCTCACAGTGGATTTGGTCTTGGTTTTGAGCGTTTGGTTCTATTCGCTACTGGAATGTCAAACATCCGAGATGTCATCCCTTTTCCACGTACTCCACAAAACGGATCATTTTGATTATAAATGCTCTCTAGACTTTTTTTATCTTTATGAAAGGATTTTCATAGTATGTTAAAACAACAGCTCCAAATAAAACTTTCTCAGAAACTATCTCCTCAACAGATTCAGTTGATGAAGCTTATACAGCTATCAACCTTGGATTTGGAACAACGTATTCAGTCTGAAATTGGAGAAAACCCTGCCCTTGAGAAAGGGAAAGAATCGGAGAATAATGAAATGGAATCCGACCCCTTCGATGATTATCAAGAGGACCATAAAATAGATACTGATGAAATAGATATTGATGCCTATTTAAGCGATGATGAAATTCCCAACTACAGAATACGGTCTAATAATCATTCGGCTGATGACCAAAATAAAGAAATTCCTTTTTCGGGGGGAACAAGTTTTCACGAGTATCTAGAAAGGCAATTACAAAGTTTAATTCTTACTTCTGAAGAGCGACCAATTGCTGAGTTTTTGATTGGAAGTATAGACAATAGTGGTTATCTGAGAAGGTCTGAAGAGGACATTATTGATGATTTAGCTTTTACCCAAAATATCATCGTTGAGAAAAAAAAATTGAAAAATATCCTAAAAAAAATCCAGTCCATGGATCCACCGGGTGTTGGAGCGAGAACGCTACAGGAATGCCTTTCTATTCAGTTGGCAATAAAAGAAAAAGATCGACCAGAGATTGAATTAACGAGAAAAGTTATTGACAACGCATTTGACGAATTCTCAAGAAAGCATTATCAAAAACTTCAAGATCGTTTCAATTTGACAGAGGACGAATTGCGAAAAGTATTTGACGAAATCGCTAAACTAAACCCAAAACCTGGTGGAGCGTTGTCAGACACGAATCAAAACAATCATATTGTCCCAGATTTTATATTAATTATTGAAAATGGGGTTCTTAGAGTAACACTCAATAGGAGAAATACTCCTGAATTGAGAATATCTAAAAATTACCAAGATATGCTTTCTGGTTATGCTGATGCGCCAAAAAAGAATAAATCACAAGAGGAGGCAGTCCTTTTTATCAAACAAAAATTAGACGCTGCAAAATGGTTTATAGATGCGATAGAGCAAAGACATCAAACTTTATTTCTCACCATAAATGCAATTGTGGATTATCAGAGTGCCTATTTTTTGACTGGGGATGAACAAAAGTTAAGACCAATGATCTTAAAAGATATCGCCGATAAAATTGAAATGGATATTTCTACGGTTTCTAGAGTAGCCAATAGTAAATACATAGATACCCCTTATGGAGTAAAACTTTTGAAAAGCCTTTTTTCTGAGGGAATGAAAAACGTGGAGGGAGAGGATGTTTCCACCATTGAGATCAAAAAAATACTTAAGAATCTCATTTCGAATGAAAATAAAAAAGAGCCTCTACCCGATCAGGCTCTTTCAGAATCACTTAAGAAAAAAGGCTACAGAGTGGCCCGAAGAACGGTAGCTAAATACCGAGAGCAAATGGATATTCCCATTGCTCGTCTCAGAAAATCAATTTGATTAAAGGATATAAAAAATAAGTCCCAATTGATATGAATGTAAATCAATGTTTGCTCCACTTGGAAGTTGAGCTCGTGTAGTATAAATAGAATTTAGATCATATTCAAAAAATAAATTCCAAGTATTGTATCCCATTGAAAGGAAAATTGCTGCATTGTTTTTCCTTATAAAATCATATTTGATTGCCTCTACGTCAGAGGATCTAAATTTTGCGGAGAAATTCAATTTATATTTGATGCCCCCGTAGATTCTCCAAAAATCAGTTCGGTCGGGAGTAGAAGTTCTATAACGAAAAGATAAAGGAACGACAAGGGAAGAGTAAGTTTGAAGATTTTTCTCATTCTCTTGAACTGAAAATGATGAATAATTTGTCTCTGTTTGAAGCCTAAGGTTCGAAAAAAGTCTATTGTAGGCATAACCTAAACCCAACCCCATTGCCACTGTCCCTTTTGAATTAAGGGGGATATCTCTTACTAAACCAACTTGAAAGTTATTTGAAAAACCATTTTGTTTGAAGCCTCTTATATTCTCATGTAGTAACTGTAATGCAATACTAATGTAGAATTGGTCTTCCCTGTATTTGGTGGACAATGAGTCCGCCTGAGCGGTCCCCTGCCACCCGATCATTATAATCCCAACAAAAAACAAAAGTCGAACTCTCATTTTTAAAATTTGAACACTATATTAACAACATCAAACTTAGGTGTATAAAAAAAGTGCCTAGAAGGCACTTTTAGTATTTAAAATAGAATTTAATTAATATTTTGAGAATAATTGCCGACACGGGTAGTGTAGTTGATTTTCAAAGCATTAACTTTTCTAAGTTCTTGTTTGATATCTGTGATCAGACCCATCTTAGTGTCACCATCCACCTTTAAGGCTGTTGTCAATACATTTTGCAGTTCTTGACGTTTAGAGGCGCGTTCCGACAAAACAAATGCACCTACCTCAGATACTGTGGCGAACTTATCGTTTAACTGTATGCGGGCTTGTGTTCCGTATTTGTCGGTGTAACGACTTGAGGGCTCACCTGCATAAATATACATCACACGATCTTTTTTATCGAGTTTTTGAATTTGATCTGCAGCAGGTAATTGGTTCTTCACCATAAGAGTACTGTCTCTCATTACTGTAGCTACCATAAAAAAGAACAACAACATGAAAACAATATCCGGCAGAGAAGCCGTTGAAATTGCTGGAAGTTCACCTCCTTTTTTCTTTTTAAACTTTGACATTATTAAATTTAGTTTGTTTTACTAGGTTCTGCTTCAGAGAGTTTCTGAGGATACATCAATTTCACCTCAGCCAATTTAGGCTTTAGTCTTTCTTTTTCATCAGCTGATGTTCTTGGATCAGAATACTTCTGGTTGGCTTCAACAAAATTCATCGCTTCATTGGGAAATAAGCGTAAGAACTCACGATCTCTTAATTCATTATAGGCAGCAACTAATTCGTTCTGCACAGCTATATAAACTTTGTAAGAAGTCTCTCTATCGTTTTTAAGGGATATAATAGCCTTGTCTGGATTATCAGATGATTTTGGATCACCTGGCCCTTTACAATAGTTACAGGTTTCTTCTCCCTCTCCTCCACCGTTATCAAGAAATTCTACTGCCAAAGCGCGGAGATCTGAAATTTCTATCAACTCTTCTTCCGCTAGAAGTTGGTTATTTTTGTTTACCACCACTGTAAAAATATTTTTCTGTTTAATGATAGGTGGGTCTTCAATATCTTCAATAGGAGGTAGTTTTCTATTAATTCCACTGTCGGTTTCAATCGTTGTAGTTACTAAAAAGAAAATCAACAGTAAAAAGGCAATATCTGCCATTGATCCTGCATTAACTTCTGG
>CENP01140299.1_pt1 | contig 12486 bp, 27 predicted proteins | sample 361281 | NCBI WGS metagenome assembly CENP01 (sample SAMEA2591122, study PRJEB7988) | marine metagenome | biome: marine biome (ENVO:00000447); feature: deep chlorophyll maximum layer (ENVO:xxxxxxxx); material: saline water (ENVO:00002010), including plankton (ENVO:xxxxxxxx) | depth 70 m
GGTTTATTTCAAAAAGATGTTGACGCTATATTAGATTTAGCAATACATGACTTATCTATTATAGATTATATCTATCCTGATTTAATATTAGATGATAGAAGTATAATTAAAAACAATCATATAAACGATAAAGCAAATCAATCAATAATTAATTTAAAATTTACAAATGGGTTTACTGCCATAATAAATGTCAATTGGGTAAGTCCTGTTAAGAAAAGAGAAATAATATTTGCTGGTTCTAACTCATCTATAATATTTGATGACATATCAGTTGAAAAAGTAAAAGTATATGACACAGGTGAAATAGGTGATGACTATAATATAAACTCTGTTAAAGGTTATAGAAACATAGAAATACCTGATATGATAGAGGCATTATCACAAGGTTATGAAGAATTTAAAAACAGTGTAAAAGAAGACAGACAACCATTAACATCATTAGAAAGATCATTGAAAATACAAAGTTGGGTAGAGAAGTTATGATAAAATATTATGACATGTCATTAATTACTAACAGAGTAAAAGATTATATGAGAATGGATTTTGATAAAATATTAAAAGATAATAATTTCATATACGACACAACAGATTTTGAAAGTAGATTTAGACAGTTTACGGCTGCTAATTATTGTGTAGGTGTATCTAGTGGTACGGCTGCTTTACATTTAGCACTAGAGGCGATAGGTATTAAACCAGGCGATCAAGTTGCTACTGTATCTCATACATTTAGAGCAACAGTGGCTGCTATAAAATATATGGGTGCTGAACCTGTTTATGTAGATATAGAACCACACTCCTATTGTATGGATCCTACTGAATTAAAAAAGACATTAGAAAAGAACTCTGCTATTAAGGCAGTTGTAGTTGTTCACTTGTATGGTAATTCAGCAGAGATTGAAAAGATTGCTAACATATGTCAAACTCTTAATGTAAAACTAATAGAAGATTGCTCACAAGCACATGGTACTTTAAAGAGAGGTAAACATGTAGGTACTTTCGGCGATATAGGTACATTTAGTTTTTTTCCAGGCAAAGGTATAGGTGCTTTCGGAGACGCAGGTGCTATTATTACTATGAAGAAAGAATATAGCGATTATATTAAAGAAGCAAGAAGTTGGAAAGAAGATGAAATAGGTTATAATTATAGAATGGCAACGATCAATGCTAGATTTTTATATCATAAGATAGATCATTTTAAAAAAGTATTAGAAGAAAAGAGATCAATAGCAAAAAGATATGATGAACATTTTAGAAATACTTTAGTTAGACCAGATGTTAAACATAGTTACCACATATATTCTATATTACATCCTCATAGAGAAAGAATTATGCTATATTGTAAAGAAAATAATATAGAACTTAAATGTCATTATCCTTTACCTGTACATAAACTACCAGCATATAAAACTGATAAGTATTCATTACCTGTAACAGATATTATTTCAGAGCAACAAGTTAGTTTGCCAATATATCCAGGTGTAGATTGGGAAAGAGTTGTTAGAGTTATTAAAGAATACGAGAATATATGATTGTAAATTTTATACCATTTTTTAAAAGAAAAGATTTTGACGATGGCGTTGTTGAACCAGATGAAGTAAAACACTTTAATAGTTTTGGTGATTATGATAATTACATTAATTGTTATCGTGCTTCTATGAGGTGGTGGCATACACAAGAAGAAGCAAAGTTTTATATTGCTAGTGATACAAAAACAAACGTTAACCCTTTTGAATGTGATGAAAATTTTAATATGATAAGAGTAAGTGGTTTAGAAAAGAAAAATATAATTGAATCTAAAACTATAGCAGAGACACATGTATTTAATGAGGCAGATGTAGATGGTCCTATTGTATCAAGTGGTTGCGATCATGTAGTAAACGGCAAATTTAATAAATGGATTGATGAGAATGATTTTGATATTGCTATACCTTTGAGACGAAAAGCAAAAGTAAATAATGCTCTAGTCATACTAAAGAATAGAACTAAAAATACAATTGATTTCTTTAATCATAGACTAGAAATGTTTTATAAACTTACTGAAGAAAGTAGAGCATGGTATGGCGATCAAAAAAGTTATGAGAGTATATTTTTTGAAAACGGTGTATTGACTAAAGGTATAAAAGGTTCAGGTAAATTAGGTTTACATAACATTATGGGTTGTAAAGTTTTAACTATACCATATGGTGGTGATGTATTAGGTACAAATGTTGATGGTCAATATTTCTTTCCTAATGCTTTATTTTACGATTATAAAGGTGATAGAAAACATCAATATCAAAGAGGATATAATATGGCAAAAAGTAGGTATGAATATGAAAAAAATAGGTAATTATTTCTTTCCAGATACAGACACACACTTTGAAAGGTGGGTATTAGACGGAGAGTATCAGAAAAAACAAAGAGACGAGTTGTTTCTTAAAATGAACAGTATTAAACCAATCAAAAGAATATGTGATATAGGTGGTCATGTGGGTACATGGTCAGTACCTATGGCTCAATATAAAGATACAGAAATGATATATGCTTTTGAACCTAACGAAAGAGTTAGAGAATGTTTTATAGAAAACACACTACCATTTAAAGATAAAGTTACTGTATATAATGTGGCGTTAGGTAAAGAAAATGGTAAGGCGTTGTTAGATATAGAAGAAGATAACACAGGTAACACTAGAATTAAAGTAGTAAATGAGACTGATTTAAAAACAATAGAAGTAAGAACATTAGATAGTTTTGAATTAAAAGACATTGATTATATGAAGATAGACGTAGAAGGTTTTGAATTGCCTGTATTACAAGGTGCTGTAAAAACAATTAGAGAAAGTAAACCTTTTATACACGTTGAAATGAAAACAAAAAGAATGTTAGATAAAAGAGAAGACTTTGAAAAGTTTTTTAAAATGATAGATTACAAGATGATATTAAGAACAGGATCGGAAGAACTTTATTATATATGATTTACGCCCATAGAGTAAAAGGTATGCCTGAATGGTGTTTATCAAACACGATAATGCCAGCGATAGAAAAAGGTTGGCAAGACGAAGGCAAACCTGTACACTTTTTTTGGGGTTTAGCAGGACAAAATATAAAACTAATTAAAGAATGTGAAGAAAAGAAAGAAGACTGGTGGTATATTGATTTAGGTTATATAGGTAATAAGATAACACGATATCCACAACCTATTATACATGACCATGAAAAAACATTTTTTAGAATATGTAAAGGTAATATTCATACAATAAGAGGTGTTGTTGGTGATGGTAGAAGACTACAAGATTTAAGAAACAGATTAGGTAAAGAAGCAGAGTTTAAAGGTTGGTACACAGGTAATACTAAACATATATTATTGTGTCCATCATCACCTACTGTAACTTTTCATATTAACGGTATATCACAAGAAGAATGGATTAGACAGGTTACCGAAGAGTTAAAAAAACATACAGATAGACCTATAAAGTTTAGAAACAAACCTAGACCAGGTAATGAATGGTGGGAAACAGATATACTAGATGATTTAAAAGACGCACATTGTTTAGTAACTAACATGAGTTTAGGTGCTGTTGACGCAGTAATGAATCAAGTACCTGTTGTAACTCATCAAAGAAATGTATGTAGTTTTATAAGTAGTAGAGATTTAAGTAAGATAGAAAAACCTATGCGACCAGGTAGAAAAACTATGGAAGAATGGCTAAAGATGATAGCAGAAAATCAATTTAGATTAGAAGAGATAGAAAATGGTACAGCGTACAAAACATTAATAGGACAAAGAATATGATAATTATAGCAGGACCTTGTCAATTAGAATCATTAGAACATGCTACAATGATTGCTACTCATATGAAAGAACTATGCGACAGACATGGTTTTCGTTATGTGTTTAAATCATCATTTGATAAAGCAAATAGAACAAGTTTAAAATCTAAAAGAGGATTGGGTTTAGAAGAAAGTATTAAAATTTTTAAACACATACAAAGTTTAGGAATAGAAACATTAACAGATGTACATGAAGCAAGTCAGTGTCAACCTGTAAGTTTAGCATGTGATTGGTTACAAATACCTGCCTTTTTATGCCGACAAACAGATTTATTATTGGCTGCTGGTAAAACAGGTAAGATGATTAATGTAAAGAAAGGTCAGTTTCTAGCACCATGGGATATGAAAGGTGTTGTAGAAAAACTTGAATCAACAGGTTTACCTAAAGAAAAGATTATGTTATGTGAAAGAGGTACATTTTTTGGTTATAATAGTTTAGTTGTTGACTTTAGAGGATTACTTCAAATGAGAGAGTTTGGTACTCAGATATGTATGGATGCTACTCATAGTGTTCAACAACCAGGTGGCAAAGGCGATAGTAGTGGTGGTAATAGAGATTACGCCCCATACATGGCTTATGCTTCAACAATATTTAATCCAGACGCAATCTTTATGGAAACACACGAAGATCCAGACAACGCACCAAGTGATGGACCTAATATGATTAAGTTAGAAGATATGGACGAAGTAATAAGAAAAATAGCAAGATACCAATTAGCATGAAAATAAGATACTACAAAAACATTAAGGGTTGGCGATGGTTAGGGTTTTTTGTAGCCATGTTAAGTGTATCTATTTTATCAGCAGCTAATATATCAACACAGTGGGTAGGTTGGTCGTTGAGTGTAGTTGCTTGTGTGATGTGGGTATATTTTGGGTATAAAGATAAAGACTATGCGAGAGCATGTATGGAGTTAATGTATTTAATATTAAGTATGAGGGCAGTATATAACTGGTTACAAATATGATAAATTTTTGTTGTGTAGCATATGGCAAAAAATATAAACCTGAGTATGTACAAAAACTCTATAATATGATTAAAAGACATTTAACTATACCTCACAAGTTTATTATCTTTACAGACCAAGATCAAGTTTTAAGAAGACAAGTAGAGGGTGATGTAGAGTTTAGACAGTTTAAACACCACGACTTAGAAGGTTATTGGAATAAATTACAACTGTTTAGTCCAGAAGCAAAACTAGAAGGTGTAAATTTTTATACAGATTTAGATGTTGTTATAAAACAAAACATAGATGACATGGCAACCTATGGTGATGAAAACACTATCGGTGTTATTAGAGATTTTGGTCAACCTAAAACATGGTACAACTCTAGCGTGTTAAAGTTTAATAATGTTATTACAGGTAGAATATGGGAACTATTCAATAAAGATAGATCAAAATGGTTGAAATACCAAGGTGACCAAAACGTAGTTACATTAATGTGTAATGAACAAAAAGAACTAAGTAAACATCTAAAGATATACCAAGATACCTGGACACAATCATATAAATGGCTAGACCGTAGTCAAACTAGATTTCATAGAAACGACTGGACCTATGAAGAATCACCAAAAGCAAAGATAGTTGTATTTCACGGACAACCAAATCCACACGAATCGGAGATGGATTGGGTGAAAAACAACTGGAAATAGAACAAAACAAGAACATTTACGTTCAAAACATCAATAAAATTAGGGTTATTTAACGCTTGACTATTTGGATAGGTCTGATAATATAATAGTATGAAAAACAAAAACACTAACTACAAAGGAGAAAAACACTATGTCTAAAGTAAAACAATGGGCTGAAAACGAAGCTGAGAAAAAAGTTGATAATATTATCTTTAAATTAAAAGATGGTCAGATTGACTTAACAACTGCTGTTGAAAAAACAATGAAAGTTGAAAATGTAAATATGTTAGGTATTGACGAACATAACGTAGAAGACTGGCTTTTGTGGGGATAATCAAATGAATAATAAATTAGATAAAAAGAAATTTGACAATATTTATTTTGAAGGTCAATCTATGTATGATAAAGTAAACGGTGGTACTTTTAATGTTGTTTATATGAGAGAGTACATTGATCCAGAAAACGAGTGTGAAACATTTGGTGCTTATGAAACAATTTATAGAAATGTACCTAATAAGTATAGATCAAAATTTGATAATGAAAAAATGAAAATGAAGATGTTGAAATATTGTGATTGGAACTATAAAGATATGGCTACCAATTTTACCAATGTTACCAACATAGAATTTAAAACAGAAAAAGAATACTACACTTCTTACTATGATGTATTTGGTGAGACTTGTGATAGTGTTAAAGATAAGAAAAGAATGTTTAACGATTATGGTCAATGTTGGGATAGATCATCTTTGAGAAAAGATTTTAATATTGCTTTGACTAAATCAAAAGTTTTACATTATAATAATAAAGAGGTACACTAATGACAAATAAATTACAAACAGACGTGATGTATTTTAAAGATGATGTAGGTAAAAACCTATACAGAAAGAAAACATATTACACACTTGTGGTAGAACAAGATGTATTGGCAAAAGATAAAGACGAGGCAGATCAAAAGTTTTTAGATTTTGGTGGTATTAAACATAGTGCCATTAATAAAGATATAACAGACGCTTCAGATGGTGTTGAGACATATATTGTTGACGCTAATTACACAGATTCAGATACTACAAAATTCTTAGGTAAAGTAAAATATGATACCGATACTTACAATCAATCTTTAGAAGAAGCAATTGAGGCAGAGGATATTCATATTGATACTTGGGCGGATGAGAAAGAACCACATCAATTAACTAAGATTAAATTGGTTGATGACTTTAAAGAAATTTTAAACAAGAATAAGGAGGCTACAACATGATAGAAACAATAGCAACAATAGACCTATTGACCACAGCGATTGATAAAATTGATGATGGTAGAATAGAAGACGCAAAAGACGACTTGATGACTTATAAAGATAAATTACAAAATGAAGTTGACGAGTTTGAAAAATGGGCAAAAGTACAATCAGATATTGATACTTCTATACAACTTGAAGTTGATAATAAACTAGGAAAATAAGACAGTACATGTATCACAAATACAATGAATCGTCAATCCTCGACCGTCTGGTGACGTCCTATGACGCAAAAAAACGAGTAAATACAACAATTTCTCTATGCTTGACATTTAGAGAGATTTCCTATATAATGAACACTTAACTAACAAAGGAGAATACTACATGTCATTTTTATACACAAAAGAATTACTTTTTACTGAGTTCAAAGAAGTAACTAAGAAAGATCAAAGTAAGAAAAAAGAAACATTTACACATAGAATTGCTTATTTAAAATCATTAAAAGAAGATATGATAAAAATGCCTAAACATTTTGCTAATGTTTCTATTACACCAGAACAATTACAAAATACAATAGATGACTGGTCTGCTCCTAGACCCATAGACGCATTTTATAAAAGAATATTCGGTATGACTTATGCTGAGAAAAAAGCTAAAGAAGAAATTGAATATATGAATTTAGATAAAGCTGAAAAAGATGAGAAGAAAAAAGAAAAAGAAAAAGCTAAAATTCAGTAAACGTACATCCGTTTACGAGTTCAGTTTGCCAGATTATAGATTAGATATAAATGGTTTAGCTAGAAATTCTATTCCTACAGGTGATAGGATCGTTGGTGTCTGTACTAAAAAATCTATGCCGAAAGTACAAATGCCCGAAGGTAAAACAATCGGTATAGCTTACAACAAGGGTAATTATCAACTTGTTGACAAGAAAGATTTTAACAGTATGGGAAAAAAAGTATGAAAAAGATGTTACTAGATAACTTGCCTACGGTTTGGGTGATAGGTATTGTTATATTATCAGTAGTGTTAGTATCAAATCATGCTAACGCAGGTGAGAAGACAAAAGCTCAATGGGCAGAGTTATATGCTCAGGCAGGTTGTAATGAAATGGGATTTGTAAATAGAAAAATTTGTGAAACTAAAGTTTTTCAAAAAACAAATTGGCAATCAGGCAAAGATCAAATTAACAATACTTTAACAAAAATAGGTATTAATTAATTTATGATTCACAAAATTAGTGATTTGTGTAAGAAGATAGACGGTCTCAAAATTATAAGTGACCGTCTATACAATACAAAGTACAATCAACCCAAAACGCCTGAGAGGGATGCTGAAGTGAATGCTTTGATTGAAGATATACAGGCAACGTGTAAAGTTATTGCGAGTGATGATAAACCATATGACAAATAAAGATATAACAATAAAAAATTTAAAAGATAGAAAAGAAGAATTAAACGAAGAGTTAGAGTTTAAAAATACACAATCTCTTTCAGAGGAATTATATGAGATTGAAGATACATTAAAAAAGTTAGGTGTGAATGAGAATAATACTAGTAATTTTAGTTAGTTTGTTTTTAACAAATTGTTCAGCAACTAGAAGTAATGTAGGTGCTACTTTAGGTGCCACAACAACTACGGCTGCTTGTGTCAATATGGGTACTACTGATCCTTATATGATTGCTGGTTGTGCTGTTGTTGGTGCGTTTGCTGGGGCAGAGATTATGTACAACTCAGATTATGATGTACACAATGCCGTATTTGTAGATCATTTAAATACAGGACCATCTACTTCAAGTTATACAAACTGGTTTAATAGAAAAACAGGTAATAGTGGCATTATACATACAACAAGATCGTATATGAATGGTCCTATTAAATGTAAAGATTATTCTGCTACGGTAGATATTAGTAACAACTGGCCGTTGATCGGTGTAGGAGGTGTAAATAGAAATACTGTATTTGGTATTGCTTGTCAAACACCTGACGGACAATGGTTTGAATATAAAGGATATGCTGGGTAATGAGTGAAGATATATTAGGTTATTCATCACACGATTGGCGTAAAAATACAGATAACGCAATTGTAATTGATGATAAGAACAAGACGTATGCTAAAGTGAATGATTGTAAAGTAAGTTTTAAAAACCCTAGGTCATTAAAAACCGAAGAGGTTGACGTATCAAGGTTGATTAGAGTATTTGTTAATAATTATGAAAGTCAAAAAAGGAGTGTTAAATAATGCCTCCGTATGATCCAAGAGCATTTGTAAAATTAATGTTATGGTCAATATCATTTTTATTGATCTGTACATATCTATTTGCTGGCGAAAAAATATTACATAGTAAAATTAAAAATATTGAACCACATGAGGTTGACGGACAATATTGTTTTGTTAAAATAATAATAAAACAAACTGACAATGATACGATTGTCAAAGAAGAAATTTTGGAGTGTGCTGATGGTAAAACAGGTATTGATACACCAAGTTATTGGGAATTATTTGCTCAGTTTTATTACAGAGACGTTTCAGCTCCAGAATACTGTCGGTTTTATAGCCGACCTAAACATGCTTTTAAATCGTTCGGAAAGACATGTTTACAAATTAACGGCGAATGGGAGGTAAAATGATAAGAAATTTAATTATTATTTGTCTCGTACTAGTCATTGTGTATGAAGTATCAAGTGAAGACGCATTAGGTTATGTGTCAACGGCGCTTGACTTTTTACAAGATTTAGTATATAATGTACAAAGTGAGGTAAATTAAATTATGAAAAAACTACTATTAGTTGTATTTGCTGGTATGATATTAAGTGCTTGTTCTAGTACAACTTATAAAATGAAGTCTGAGAAAGGTAAATTTGTTAATGAAGTACCTAAGTGGTACATGGCAGATTTCTCAGAAAAGAAGGCATGTAATACACCTAGATTTGGTAAAGAAAAAGATCGAATGTGTATATTCGGTGTAGGTACTGCTGTTTCACCTGATCTACAACTTGCTATTGAAAAAGGCATGATGATTGCTAAATCAGAGTTGGCAGATATTATTAAAGGTGAAATGAATAAATCTACTAAACAATTCATCACTGAGTTAGGCAAAACTCATACTAAGACAACTGTATCTGAGGTAGAAATGACGATTGTAAATCTGATTAAAGATACACCTGTTAGAGGTTATGAAATCTTTGCTAAAGATGTAACAATTACTAAAAATAATTATTACAGAGTATGGATTGGTCTAAGACTACCTATGGGCGAGTACAATAAAATGTACAACTACACAATCGCTGACGCTGTTGACGCCTATAATCTAAAAGAAAAAGCTAATATTGCTTACAAAAAATTACTAGAGAGTGATAATAATGAAAATAGTAATTTACAGTAAACAAAATTGTGTGTATTGCTCTAAGGCGAAACACCTAGTAAAAAGTCTCGGCTTAGAGTATGAGGAAAAGATGATGGAATCTTTTGACTCACCACAGGCAATGTTAGAAGATATTGGCAAACAAGTTAGAACAATGCCACAAATTAAGATTGACGATAAGTTAATCGGTGGGTATAATCAACTTGTAGAATATTTTGCTGATAAAGGTAAAGTCAACTTCAAAGGCGAGATCATATAGTGGCAGACGATAATATTATACAATTTCCGTTAGACAAGATTGTTAGAAAAACAACAAAGTCTAATTCATCAAAAGCAGAAAAACAATTTGCTGAGAGAATAAAACAAAAACAAACTAAAGAGTTTTGTGATACGGCAGTTGATGATATTAGTATGAATGTTTTAAGATCATTTGTTGATCTAGCCTTGAAAACACAAAATCAAAATTTTACAAAAGACTTGGCTCTTTTAATTGATGTATTAAGAGGTTTAATATATAGAGATTTTAATATAAATCATCCTGCTCAAAGACTAGTTGATAAGTTAGTTAAAATTAGTATTAACAAACAAGGAGCTCAATCAGCAAAGATAGATTATACACCAGTCCTTGAAGTAGAAAAAGTCAATAATAGTCCTATCTCAAAAGAAGTAAAGAAAGAGATTAAAGACATAAACGATCAAGCAGGTATGTTTGAAGGAGACGACTTAGATGAATAACAAAATTCTTACGAGAATCGCCTTAACAGGTTGTAAAATAGTATTATTAACCAATTGATAAAGGAGAATATTATGTTTGGTTTAAGTAAAAACGTTGAAACTAGAGGAAGAAAAAAAATGTCTAAAAAAGACAAAATTCTATCTCTATTAAAAAGAGGTCAATCAGTATCTTGGAAATCTTTAAACACTACTTACGGTTTAAAATCACCTAGAGCTATGGTTGATACTTTAAGAGCTGAAGGTTTTATGATCTACGGTTCAAAATCAAAAGGTAAACATGTGTATAGAATGGGTACACCAACAAGAGCAATTATCTCTGCTGGTATCCAGGCTTTATACGGTACGCCTTTTAAATACGACAACTCAACAGCAAAAGCACCTAGAAAAGGTACTGTTGCTTCGATTGACGCATAAATTATATAATAGGGTGGCGAGAAATCGCCACCTTAACTAATATGGATTTTATACACGGCATATCTTTTTTTATTATAGGTTTTACGATTACGGTCGTAGGATTTTTTATTGCTTTTTTAGTTGTAAATTATAATACAAAAAAAGAATTAGAAACAATTAAAAAACAAAAAGAATATAAAGTACACCCTTATGGTGATGATACAGTATGAGTAATCATTTAAGAAACGTTAGAGCATTATTTGAGAATGCTAAATCATTTGAGGTATCTCGTAAGGTTGATACATATGAATACGAGTCATTAGAAAAAATGATATTAGATGACAATGTTAGATATTCTGAGGTTATGAAAATATTTACTGACAAAGTATATAGAGATTGGTTTTATAAAAGAAATTTTGAGGGTAAAGAATTTAATATAGTAAAGTATTCAGAATGATATTAGTAGACCTAAATCAAGTTTTAATTTCAAACCTTATGGCACAGACCAGAGGTAAGGCAGATGTTACACCTAATAAAGAAATGATTAGACATATGGTGTTGAATAGTCTCAGAGGTTTTAATCTTAAATTTAAAGAAGAGTTTGGTAATATGGTATTGTGTTCAGACGCAGGTGACCCATGGCGTAGAGACATATTTCCTAACTATAAACATGCTAGAAGAAAAAGCAGAGTAGATGGTCCTTTTGATTGGGATAATATCTTTACAATTATTACAGAGATTAAAAATGAAATAAAAGATAACTTTCCTTACATTGTAATGTATGTAGAAAAAACTGAGGCAGATGATATTATTGCTATACTTTGTAAACAACAAACAGAGGACAAGTATTTAATTATCTCAGGTGATAAAGATTTTATACAACTACATCATTATGGTAATGTATATCAATTTAGTCCTATGTTAAAAGGTTTTATAGGTGAACAAGAAGATCCTATTAGATTTTTAAGAGAACAAATTATAAAAGGTGATAGATCAGATGGTGTACCTAATATATTAAGTGATGATGATATATTTTTACAAGAAGGTGTTAGACAAAAACCTATTAATAAAAAGAGACTAGAAGAATGGTCTAACATAGATAACATACCATTAGGTAGTCAAACAAGAAAACACTATGAAAGAAATAAGAAACTAATAGACTTATCTGAGATACCAGAACACATAGAAAAAAACATTATAAATACTTTTAAGAATTATAAAGTAAAAGACAGGTCGCAACTGTTAAATTACTTTATTAATAACAAGCTGAAATCATTGATTGAAAACATTAACGATTTTTGACAATATATATTGGA
>CENP01037521.1_pt1 | contig 12479 bp, 5 predicted proteins | sample 361281 | NCBI WGS metagenome assembly CENP01 (sample SAMEA2591122, study PRJEB7988) | marine metagenome | biome: marine biome (ENVO:00000447); feature: deep chlorophyll maximum layer (ENVO:xxxxxxxx); material: saline water (ENVO:00002010), including plankton (ENVO:xxxxxxxx) | depth 70 m
AAGTTCTAATTCAGTCCACCAAACATTGGACAAAGTCGGATCTTTTTTTAAGGTAACAAAACTTTTATTTTCCTCATCGTTTATATTATTGATTTTGATCTGAACGAATTGGTGATGCGGTACCATTATCGATACATACATAAGACCATCATTTTGCTGAGGACCAAACTCTAAAAAATTAGGTATGTCTTCTTCAAATACTTCAACCTGATCTTTACTAAATGCTACATGCTCATGACCATTTATATATACCAAAATACTATAACTATCAAAGAAAGAAGATGGCTCATCAAATGAAACAAAAAAAACACCATCTTGAAACTGATTTGGAGTAGCTAAATAGCTTTCCCCAGCAATAAGATATTTAATTGAGTCTATGCTAGATGATGAGGCAATACTAAGGCTCATTCCAATAACTAGTTCTTGCTCGCTCAAATGAAAGGAGGGCTGGAAAAACAAAGGGTCACTGACAACTAAAAGAGAATTTTCATAACCACCAGATGTTGTTTCAGGATTAAGCGGATCTTGAAACCATGAATAGTCAGTTCCTGATGAGTTATGATGAGTATGAAATTTATATTCATATTCCTGGCCAATTTCTAACGTATATGTTCTATGATATGAATTACTCTCAGAATCAAAACTCATTAAAGATAAGGCATTTGGACTTATTACTCCGTTAGAATTAGGCCCCCAATCATTAGCAGTTCCATCAGGCATTGTACCAGGAACAAAAATTCTTACAAAATTCTCATCATAGTGCTTTACATATCGAAATGTTACGTCAAATGTTTGCGAAAAAATGAATGATATTAAAAATAAAAAGCAATATTTTAATATTTTCATATTTTTACTTCTTTGGACAAATGTCTAAACCAAAACCAATATAGCCCAATTGATAAAAATGAAAAAATAGATAGTAAAATGAAAAAATTTGACCATTGTTTTAATACTATCATCATACCTGCTAGAAAGAGTGTTATCTGCCAAGGAACAGCAAAAAATATCGAAATAATATCTCTTCTATTTTCTTTATTTATTTCTTGTATAATTCTTGCATCCAATTTTGATCTTACCCTATTCCAGAATCCAAAAGGTCGAGTAATTTTATAAAAATTTAAAAGCACTTTTTCATCTGTTGGATTTGAAAATAATGTTCCTAATACACAGCCAATTAATGAGCTACCGCTTGCAATCAAAAAGGAGTTATACTCCGCTATCTGACCGGAAAAAATTTTAGTTAGGATGGCAGCAACCATACCAAAAATAGTACCAACTGCAAATCCATAACCATTAAACCGCCACCAATACCATCTGATAACCTGTGGAATAAACATTCCTGCACCAATACCCATTGTTATCCAGCCCCATATCTCATTGATATTAGATATCGTCAAGCTAAACAACAATGCTATGGCAACAATTACTAATGAACTTAAACGACTTTGGAGTATCATTTCTTTTTCAGATGCACTTGGCTTTAGGTATGTTTGATAAATATCTTTAACCCAGTATGCAGCACCAGCATTAACTGTTGAGTCAAATGTTGACATTGCAGCTGCCATTAATCCAGCAATTAATAGTCCTTTAATTCCAGTTGGTATATAATGCTTGATTACTGTAGGTAACACTAGCTCAGGATCTGCAATGACACCGTACTCTGGGTTTAGGCCATGATATATACCGAGCATCGCAAATGAGGCGATCAAAGGCCATCTAAATGCTAGAAGGCTAGTCCAAAATAAGGATAAGATACCTGCCTCTCTATCTGATTTAGCCGCAAAATACCTTTGAAGCATATATCCACCAGCCCCACTTGCACCTTCTAATGTAACCTTGAAAAGATAAAACATAATCGCTATTCCAAATAAATTATATATTTCAAATGTAGAGCCCTTTGGCATACTCATCTCAGAAGGAGGAGTGATTCTTGTCCATTCAGATAAAGATGTTTTTATTTGGGTGAATGTTCCATCAACCATTGGTACAGATATAAGAAAACTATCTGGTAAATCAACTGTAATCATAGCAGTGATGGATATATACATAATTACAAAAAAAATAAAAATACCTTGAAATACATCCGTCCATACAACTCCATATAAACCACTTGCAACTGTATAAATCATTGCTAGAACAACCATTAATAAGGAAGCATATATAGGTTCAAGCGATAAAAACTCTCCAACAAATTTTCCAGCTCCTATTATAAAATATGTAACCATTGCTATTGTCATAATTATAGAAGCTATTGCTGCAATAACCCTGGCTAAATCACCTTCAAAATTTTTTCCAAAACGAAAATGCATCCATTCCGCTTGGGTCATAACTTGAGAACGTCGATTCCATTTCCCCATAAAGACCATTAAAAAGGCCATGATTAAAGTTACACCGCCTCTAATTTCAATGAAGAAGCCCTTTGTGCCTAATGCATAAATAAAAGCAGTATTTATCATTGTCCCAGCTATATCGGTATTGGAGGCCATTCCGGAAGCTCCAAGCACCCACCAAGGAAGCTTTCTATTGCCAAGAAAAAAAGAATCAATCCCCTCTGATGCTTTCCGTTGAGCCAAAAGCCCGACAAGGACAATTGCGAATAAATATACGATAACGATTATTATATCAATAGTTTCCATAAAAATATTTACCTGTAGTATAATTTTTGATAGTCTTTTAACATCCTTTGCGATGTAAAATCTACGCCAGTTTTTATTGAATTTCGCATTATTGAAATCCATCTCTCTCTATCATCATAGAACGTTGGAATGACATCCAGCTTCAACGTTTCATAAAGACTACTTACATCTCTATCATCATCTACATTCTCGGATGAGCCAATGGACCAACCATTAACTTTATCGTTACAGCCCTCATCCCACCAGCCATCAAGAATAGATAAATTAGGAATACCATTTAAGGCAGATTTCATTCCACTTGTGCCTGATGCTTCGTTCGGCCTTAATGGAGTATTTAACCATACATCTACACCTGAGGTAATCAATTTCCCTAACCACATATTATAGTTCTCTAAATAAATAATTTTAATTTTCCCTTCAAAATCTTTAGCATTCTGAATAATTCCTGAGATTAACTCTTTACCCTCTTTATCATTTGGGTGAGCTTTACCAGAAAATACCAATTGAATTTTTCCTGCCCCAAGATCTATCAACTTCTCAGGTTCTTTAAAAATAAGTTGAGCTCTTTTGTATGTAGCTGCCCTCCTGGCAAAACCAATAGTAAGGATATTTGGGTCTAGCGCTTTAGAAAGTTGTGAGTTAGCAAAGTGAAGCAGCTCTGTTTTTGCTTTAAAATGAGCATCCCAAAGTGCATTTGAATCAACTTTATCTATGTTCTTCAGAGATTCAGGCTCATATTGCCAATTAGGGAAAAATTCATCAAATAATGCTGCGAAAGAATTACTAACCCAGGTGTAGTGGTGCACACCATTAGTAACATAGCCAATATCTCTCCACGGGAACTGTTTTTGTGCTACGTCTCCATGAAGCTTCGACACGCCGTTTGCAGTTTTACTAAATTGCAATCCAAGTTCTGTCATATGAAATTTATTGTGATTCATTGAAGGCAAAGAGATGTCATCTGAAATCAAATTTCCTAAAATTTCTTTAACTAATTTATATTCAAATTGATCATGCCCAGCTGGAACCGGCGTATGTGTTGTAAAATGACATTTTGATCTAACTTTTTCAATGTCCCCTTTATATTTTTTTAAAAGGTCTAATACGATAAAAGAGCAGTGTCCTTCATTCATATGATACTTTTTAATATTAGTTTGGTTTAATATCTCCAATAATTTCATTCCTCCATACCCTAGAATAGATTCTTGAAGTATTCTATGCCTATTGTCTCCAGAATAAAGCCTTAATGTTATCCCACGAGTCTCATCATCATTCTCAGATATATCAGTATCAAGGAAGTATATAGGAACGGTAAAACCATTAATACTTTGGTGATTATAAACACATGCCTTTATAAAGATTTCTTTACCATTTAGATTAATAGAAAAAATATGACTAAGCTCTGAAAGTATTGGTTCCGGCACAAATTTTGGATACACCTCTCTTTGTTTGCCTTCTTGATCAATTATTTGCTTGAAATAACCTTCCTTATACAAAAGAGATATTGCAACCATATTTATTTTTAGATCCGCAGCAGACTTGATATGATCTCCAGCTAAGACTCCTAACCCTCCACTATAAGTAGGTAAGTTAGACGATATTCCTATTTCAGCAGAAAAGTATGCGATTTGATGATTTTTCATTAGGTTCTCCCAGAATTAGAGGTCATTGAATTCATAGCTTTAATCAAATTATTAGTCAAATCCTCAGAATTATATTTCCAACTCCAATTAGTCTTATTTAGTGTACCTGGTTCATTCATCCTACAATCACTATGTAAGCCTATTAAATCCTGCAAAGGAATGATAACCAAAGGATATTCTGTCTCCATACAGTATTTAATTATTTCAAGGTGAATCTCTTCAGAGTTTCTATCAATTATTCTTCTTAATTCATTAGACTTTATACTTACATTTCCATCATGAAATAATTTTTTTAATTCCTTATCAAACCACCCTATCAATGTATCATTATCATGCGTCCCAGTAAATAAAACTTTATTTTCTTTTATATCTTTACATATTTTGTCGAACTCAAATTGAAATACCTTCATACCTGGTATATTTTTAAAAGATCGTAATTCGACCACTTCATCAGATAATTCTCCTAAATCTTCAGCAATCATTTTCAATCCAGGAACATGATCATACAAAGCATCAATAAATAATTTACCTGGACCATTGCTCCAACTACCATTCACTCCATTATTATGGTTTAAAGGTATTTCCCAATATTTTAGTAATCCGTTAAAATGATCAAACCTAATAATATCAACTATAGTTGATAAAAACCCTACCCTAGAAATCCACCATTTATATTTTTCTTTTTTGTGGCTTTCCCAATTATAAATTGGATGTCCCCATACCTGCCCTTCTTCCATAAAATAATCAGGCGGGCAGCCAGATTTAACAATCATATCTCCATTTTTTTCTAACTTAAATAGATTTTGATTTGCCCACACGTCAGCACTATCATGAGAAATGTATATAGGTAAATCGCCTATTAATGAGATGTTTTTTGCATTTGCATAATTCTTCAAAGACTTCCATTGCTTATAAAAAAAATATTGAATTATTTTGATAATCTGAATTTCTATAAAATCATTTTTTAAATTTCTAGCTATAGTAATCTTATTATATATTTTTGATTCATTATCCCATTCAAACCAAGGTAATTGATTAAATCTATTTTTCAATACTTTATATGCCGTATAGTGTTCCAACCAAAATTCATTTTCTTTACAAAATTTTTCAAAATTGCTATTTTTTTTCTCTTGGTGTTTTATATGAAACGCTTTTGCAGCTTTAAGCAAAATCGGCTTTTTCCATTTTTTTAATTTATCAAATTCAATTTTTGATTGACCTGATAACGGAACATTATCAAAGTCACTTTTTTCTAATAATTTATCTTCATATAATAAGTCTAGACTAATAAGCATAGGGTTTTGTGCAAAAGAAGAACTGTTATCATAAGGACTATTACTATCATTCGGTTCATTCGTTGGTAATATTTGCCAGTATAATTGCCCCATGGATTCTAATTGATCTACAAAACTATATGCGGTTTTACCTAAATCACCTATACCATACTTACCTGGCAATGAAGATATGTGAAGGAGTATTCCACTCTCTCTTTTTTTAAACATATTTAAGCAATCTAATCTGAATCAAAAAGGGATTCTAATTTGACATCTGATTTATCTAAAATTGAAGAGACTACTTTATTAGAATCAAAGCCTAACCGATTTCCTGCAAGTGTAATATCTAAAATTAAATGATCAGTAGCAATTTCGGTAATTGCTTGGTTTTCAGTAAAAATAGATCTACTATCATCATGTTTTCTTGCGCTTCCCATCATAGTGTATTTTTTATCAACAACTAGAATCATTTTGGGAGACCAAACCTTCCTGAGTTTTTCTTCATCAATACCATAGCTAACTAATTCACCAATTTTCAAAGAAAGTTTTGTGAATGAAAATAGAGTTATATCCACTTTTCTCTCTGATGCTCTTTCTAACTCAGTACCTATTTCTTCAATCTCTCTGTTCCAAGCACTTAAAACAATTTGATGCTTAGATAGGTCAATTATTTCTTTAGCTTTTTCAACCATATTACTATATCCATGTAAATGCCAAAAGTCAAAGGCCTCGTCATTTGGATCTACCTCTTCTATAGCATCTTTTAAATCATCCATCCTCTTTTCATGTTTTTTATGAAGAAGGTCAACCAATGAAGATGCAGGAAGGGGGATATATCGTCTTGGGTCTTTTCCTACACTATTTACCAATCCCATATTCACTAGTTTAGCTAAAACATTATATATTGCGGACCTTGGAATATCAGCCTGCCCACTAATTTCATAACCAGTTGATGGGTTTTTTCTTAAAAGAGCAATGTATGCTTTTGCGGCATTTGATGTCAGACCAAATTCTTTTAACAGACTTTGAAGATTTTTCATTAAATTACCTTTTCTCTAGCAATTTTAGTTTTTATAAAAAACTTATATTATATTTTCTAAAGAATTATATATTAATAACTCATATTAGAGTTACTAATATAAAGTTTTTAATTAAATCAATGAATAACTTTATTAAAATAATATTGGATAATGCAATTTTTTACAAATAAAAAATTACAATATTTTAGTCTTATTGTTGCAATCTCCTCAAACCTTTTCGCTGGAACTAGCGGAAAAATATCAGGGACTATTTCTGATAAGAATGGCGATCCATTAATTGGGTGTAATATTATAGTTGATCAATTAGGATTAGGAGCGTCAACTGATATAAAAGGAAACTATTATATTGTAAATGTACCAGCTGGCCAATACACAATTAGTGCAACCATGATTGGCTATAAAACAATTAAAATAAAAGAATTATCTATTAGTTCTGATTTTACAACCACATTAGATCTTTCTATGCAGGTTGAAGCAGTTGAAGGGGAAACGGTTGTAGTGACTGCAAATAAAGATAAAGTTGTCAAAGATCTTACATCATCTACATCTGTAATTAGCTCCGATGATTTTGAATCATTGCCCATAACAGAAATATCTGAAATATTAGAAATTCAAGCAGGTTATGTAGATGGACACATGAGAGGTGGAAGAAGTGGAGAAATATCATATATGATTGATGGGATTACCATAACTGATGTTTACGATGGAAATGCTTCAATATCTGTTAATAAAAATTCAATTGAAGAAATGCAAGTAATCTCCGGAGCTTTTAATGCTGAATATGGTCATGCTATGAGCGGAATTGTAAATATCATTACAAAAGAAGGCTCAAACCGAACATCCGGAAATTTCTCAACCTATATGGGTGATTTTGCATCAAAAAATTCTTCTTTATTCCTAAACATTGATAATATTGATCCTTTAAGTACTAAAAATGTAGACTTAAGTATGAATGGTCCCATTCTAAAAGATAAACTTTTTTATTTTACAAATCTTCGTAGCATTCGTTATGAAGGCCCCTATTCTGGACAAAAAATATATAATTATCACAATGTATCATATTTTGATTCTACAGGAATATTTGTTTTATCAAGACCTGAGATAATTAATGACGACTCCACATTCCCTGGCCTTGGTAGTAGAGAATATGTTTCGATGGACTGGAATGAAAATAACTATTACCAGTTTAAAATACTTTACAAGCCCTCTATCTTAACTAGAATTAATTTTACTCAAATTACAAACAATAAAGTTTCTCAATATTATAATCGTATGTATAAATATAATCCTGATGGGCAGCTAAAACATTTTGATAATTCTAGAACAAGTATTCTACAACTAACAAAAAACTTAACAAAGAATACTTACTTGAATCTTGGGATAACAAGCTTCATCAAAGAATACGAGCATTTTGCTTTTGAAGATGAGAACAAATATGTTCATAATGAGGTATTTATTTCTAGGCCATACAGCTTTTTGACTGGAGGCTCAAATAATAGTTTCTTTAATAGGAAAACATCATCAAAAGTTTTTAAGGGTGATATCTCAAGCCAAATGAAAAATAATTTAGTTAAGGTAGGTTTTGAATATCGGACTCACAAATTAAATTATTATTCTTCATCTTACCAACCATCTATCAATCAAATTTCATTTGACCCTTCTAAGGATAGTCCGTTTTTAATCGATCCTATATTGCCAAATGATTCAACTATTTTTTCAAGTAAATTTTTGTTTAACCCTTTCGAAGTGAGTTTTTACCTACAAGATAAAATTGAATTAAAAAATTTCATTATTAACGCGGGAATACGATTTGATTATTTTAATCCAAAAGGAAATTTACTAAATGACCCAAGTGATCCAAGTATCTATAATCCGATTAAACCAGAAAATAGATATGAAGATTTGAATGCAAATGGAATTCAGGATACTAACGAACCATCCATCACAACTCAACAAAGACAAATGTATTGGTTCACATCTCCTGATGAAAAATATAAAATTAGTCCAAGATTTGGAATATCGTTTCCAATAAGTGATAAAGGAGTGTTTCATTTTTCTTACGGACATTTTTTCCAAATGCCAAAGTTTGAATATCTTTATTTAAACCCAGATTTTGATCTTTCGCAATCAACTGGAAATACTGGCGTAATTGGGAATGCAGATCTGAACCCTGAAAAAACAATAAGTGCTGAAATAGGAGTTCAACAACAATTAAATCGAAATTACGTTCTAAACGTGACAGCATATTTTAGGGACATAAGAGAATTAACTGGCACAAGATTTTCAGAGATAGAAATGTTTGGTGGTTCATCATCCTATAGCAAGTTTGAAAATTCAGATTTTGCTTTTGTGAAAGGCTTAGTACTATCCCTTGATTACGATAATAATAAAGGAGTTTTTGGAACGATTGATTATACTTTACAAAATGCTGTTGGGACTGCTTCTGATCCATATCAAGCCCAAAATGCAATTTCTAACAATCAACTACCTGAAATTCAAATTGTTCCCTTAGATTGGGATCAAATACACACGTTAAATGCTACGCTGGGATTTTCTAATAGTCTTTATGGAAACTACTCTCTTATTGCAAGATTTGGAAGTGGTCTCCCATACACTCCAGAAAGTTCTGAGGATATATCATCTTTGACATATAATTCGTCGCGGAAACCTATTACAAGCAGTGTCGATTTTCGAGCGTCTAAAAATTTTGTATTTCAAAAACTAAATTTCACTCTGTTTGCTAGAATTAAAAATCTTTTTGACTCTTTAAATGAAAATATTGTTTATGACGATTCTGGACAAGCAGGATACACTAGATATAAAGATTTAGCTAAAGCTCAAAATACTGATGAATCGATTAATACTATAGATCAATGGTTTGAAAATGAGACTTTTTACTCCAACCCCAGAAGAATTGAGATCGGATTAAACATTGATTTTTAATATTATAATTTCATTTATTTTCTTGACTAGCATTGGGTTATCTCAAAACCCTTCCGGAAGAGAATTCAGGAGAACCGCTATTCACAATGGCAACCAAGTGAAAACAGTATTTGGGAATTGGGGAGTTATTGGTCAACCAGCAGCAAAAGGTCCTAGAGGTGCGTGGAAAAGTCCTAATAATGGCTATATTGGCGATGTTAGTCCTCTAATTGGAGCTGAAATAACAACAAAGGACACCTCTGGTAAAACAGTAACCTTTCATTCTGTACTAATTCCCCCTGTTGATAGACCAACTTCTACAGGTATGGAAGACTCTCCAACAGGAAAAACGTGGACCATGGAACCTGTTTCTGGGTATTTTGACGAAAATCAGGAATCGATAGCTATTAGTACAAACCCATTAACATGGCCAAACTACTGGCCAGATAAATTAAATGATAGTAATGACCCAGGATGGCAAGATGAATGGAATGGTTTTTTTGGGAAAGATATCCAAAATATCCAGCAAGAAAGCTTCTTTGTAATGGACGATAACAATGACGAAGAATTTAATTTTTCAGAGTACAACATTCATGGTGTAAGCTTTAAACCGGATACTCTAAACCCGCTACGAAATGGTTTGGGACTTGAAATAAAAGTTAGAGGAATGCAATGGCAACAATTTTTAGCTCAAGATTGTATTTTCTGGCTATATGAGGTAACCAATAAAAGCACTACTGATTATGATAAAGTCGTTTTTGGAATGTTAGTTGGCACTTATGTTGGCGTAACCTCCACAGAAAGCAATGGAGAATACGATGATGACTGGTCTTTTTTTGATGTTAATGAAAATTTAACATTTACAGGAGACTTTGATAATAACACTAGTAGAAATCCAAAATGGGTTGGTCCTGTTGGTATGGTAGGATATTCTTTCCTAGAGAGTCCAGGTAATCCATATGATGGGATAGACAATGATGGCGATTATCAAAAAAGTGGCTTTGATGCACCGCTTTTTACTGAGGAGGACTTTGACTCCAGTGAAACAATAGTTGCGGGACAGAAAGTTATTTCAATATCAAATGATTATGTTAGAACTGAAGTTATAATTAATGATGAAGATAGTCTAAACATAACGACCAAAGGTGCTATCATTAAAATAGAGCCTGGTCTTACTAAACTAGTGGAAGGTAATGTTATAATAGATGAAAATGGGAAAGAAGTAGTAAATCCTAATGCTTTTGATGGAATCGATAATGATTTAGATGGACTTATCGATGAAAATTACTTTTTACATTACAGACAACGAAAGACTGATCAATTTGGCATAATTCTTTTTGATATCATAAATCCAAGAGCTTATAAAGATTATATTAATGGTTATGGTATAGAAAATACTATGATTGATGAGCAACGATTTGATGGAATCGATAATGATGGAGACTGGAATGCAGACTTTGATGACCTTGGGTCAGATGGGATTCCAGAGACCTCAGACTTTGGTGAAGGAGATGGGCTCCCAACTTCAGGAGAGCCAAATTTTGACCGTACAGATGTCGATGAATCAGACCAGATTGGATTAACATCTTTTGATTATTTTGCGCCTGCTAATCAATTTCCCGCAAGTAACGATGAAGCACTCTGGGATCGATTAAAGCCTGGATTGTTTGATACCCCATCATCGATTTCAAATGGGGAACCAATTGCCGGAGAAGATGGCGATTTTATGTATGGATCAGGATTTTTTCCACTTAGAGCAGGTCAAACCGAATATTTTTCTATAGCCCTAATTTATGGAGATGATAAAGATGATTTAGTTCGAAATAAGAAGACCGTTCAAAATATCTATGATAATGATTATAGGTTCCCCCCTCCTCCTCAAAAACCAACCCTTACTGCAGTACCCGGAGATAATGAGGTTACATTATATTGGGATTTTATCGCAGAGCAAAGTGTAGATCCAATTACCAAAAAAATGGATTTCCAGGGTTATAAACTATATAGAGCTAGCGAACCAGAGTTCAATGATGTCTTTTCTATTACAAATGGATTGGGAAATAGTGAAGGATACATACCAATTGCACAATTTGATAAAAATGATGATATAGAAGGCTTTTTCTTTCCTAGCAATGAACTTTTTCAACAAGCACAAGGTTACTCCTACTTTTTAGGAGAGAATTCAGGCATTCAACATAAATACATTGATACGGATGTTGTAAATGGTAAAAAATACTTCTATGCATTGGTAGCATATGATGAGGGAGATAGTGAAATAGATATTTTCCCCTCTGAAAATACAAAATTTATAAGTGAATTATCTGATGGTTCAGTTATTCTTGATAAAAATACAGCTATAGCAATTCCAAAAGTTAAAGCTCCTGGGTTCATGTTGTATGATGATATTCCTATTGAAATTGGGTCAAATAACCTAAATACTGGAAACCTTTCAATTAATATTGTCGATCCAAAACAAATGGAAAATCAGTCATATAAAATAACTTTCCAAGATATGTCATCTGATGAAATCGACAACGACTTAAACGGTCTGTTTGACAATGATGATTTACATGAAAAATCAAAAATTACCACATATTATAATGTCCAAACTCTAAATGAAATTGAAATTGAATTAGTGTCGAATGATACATTAGTTACTAATATTGGTTACAAAAACATTATTACAGAAAGTTTTGATCTATATGATGAAAGTAAAAATCTTGTCTCAAAAGAACAATATAGACTAGATAATGTTAATGGCAAAATTTTTGGAAGTTATGGAGGTTCCCTAGGTGAAAATAAATATAAAGCTAAATTTAATTATTACCCGATTTTGAATAGTCCATACATTCAAAATACGCCTTGGCAAGATCAATCTACGAACCCAAATGCAGGAATTGTACTAGATACAGAAACATTTCATGGCATCCAAGTCGAGTTTCAAAATGATTGGGGAATTAATGACAT
>CENP01232414.1_pt1 | contig 12474 bp, 5 predicted proteins | sample 361281 | NCBI WGS metagenome assembly CENP01 (sample SAMEA2591122, study PRJEB7988) | marine metagenome | biome: marine biome (ENVO:00000447); feature: deep chlorophyll maximum layer (ENVO:xxxxxxxx); material: saline water (ENVO:00002010), including plankton (ENVO:xxxxxxxx) | depth 70 m
TATATCTCAAAGGACCTATTTAGTCAAGTTTTATTTTTTGGTGGTTAAATCTATGATTCATCGGTAACATCGCTTAAATCACCTATATGCACCCGCAAAGTTCCACTGTCATATATCTTTATCGTATTTGTTACCGCACTTATCATAATTCTACTTGTGTTAGTTCCTGAAGTGCTTGCCTGAAGTTTAAGTCTTCCTGCCCCAATAGTTGTAGAAGCGTCTCCGAAAGGGGTATCCGCACTTAATGCTAAACCCGCGCTCGTTAGCTGACCTTTAAATGTAGAGTTGACGGTTGTCCCGTCTGCATCGTAGAAATTACTCTCCAAAATAAGACCTGTTGATGTTAATGCACTTGCAAACTGTCCTAGTAAAGTGCCTTGATTCCCCGCAGCAACATCTGTGTTAATTTCATCTTTTATGTCTGAAACTAAGTTTGCTTTAAAACCAACCCCTTCATTACTTAAAAAGGCTGTTGTATCTGCAAGTATTTGATGAGTTTGAGGTATAGCAGCATTAGCTGTAGTATTTGCTGTATTTGCTGTACTTTGTGCGGCGGCTGCAGCACTTGCTGCGGTACTCGCAGCACTTGCAGCACTGTTTACTGCAGCTATAGTTGCAAAGGCGTTATTTGCTGCACTCGTTGTTATATACGCTGCCAAAGATTGATGAGATGTTAAAAATCCAGAATTATTATTTAGATCACTTGTATTATGGACAGAAGAGCTTAACGAAATACGATTAGCATTGATAGTACCCGTTGTAATCTTTGCCCCATCAATTTCTGTTGTACCACTCGATCCAAAACTTAATCCGTTTCCAGAGCCGTCTTCAACAGCACCTGTGCCGGTAAATCTTACAAGCCCTGTGAAGTTTGTTGCCGCATATACTGCAGTACCAAAGGAAGGCTGAGTTGTGCTATCAGAAGGATCTGACTGCACTACATTGTAGTATATGTACCACATTTTGGATCCACTCGTTCCTCCTGTAGCAGTTGGAGCGATTTGATTCCAGTTTGTAGCGCCTGTGCCTATTACACCGCCCGACATTAGTCCTGTCGACCAGTTGTAGGCTACACTTGAATTAGAAGGAGCGGAAGGTGCATTTGCCTGCTGAGTATTATAGTATAGATACCCTGAAGCTGTTCTGCTTGCTCCGCCTGATTCTTCCTGCGCTTTTGTAATAGTAACAGTTTCTGTAGCTGTTATACTTGAATCTTCTGTCTCCTCTATAGTTACAGTGAATACAAGAGCCCCACCAGCAAAAGTAATTGGATTTGCACCGTCATTCGCAGCACTGTGCAAAGTTACAGAGTGAGGCTCTGAAGCAATTGCACTAAAACTTGTCTGAGCGGTCTGATCAGTTTGACTAAATCCTGCTCCGTTTACCTTTATCTTTGGTGCTTCAAATCCTACGGTCTGAACTTTTAAAGTTATATTATCGAAATCAGTTTTTATAGACCCATCGCTGCCATACATAAGAGACACGAGATTTGGAGTAGCAATTACAGCACGAAGATTATTAGCTAAAAGTTCATTTACTGTTATATAAGGCTTTAAGGCATAGTTTACTCCTGACTTAAATGTAACTTCTCCTAGTAAGAAATCATTTGCAAAGTCTATCGCTAACTCATCTGCTGCGGCAGTAGTTCCAGAAGAAACTTGTGTACTAAAAGTTCTGTCCAAATAGAGTACGGTATCGCTCTCAATAAATGCAATTTTTGCTGCTTGGGTGGAAGAAAACTTTAAGGTTCTTGTAATATCTAAACTTGTAAAACTTGTATTTGTACCTACTACTTTATTTGAATCTGCTGCAACTGCAACAGTACCACTTATATTTGTCCAAATATTATTAGCATTTGCCAAAAATTTATCTGCGTCATACCAGTAATCAATATCTAAAGTGTCATCCCTTCTCCAAGCAATGAGACGTATAGGGTCGTTTGACCCGTGATCAGCATTTGAGTAGTCATAAAATAATTGTCCCGACCTGGCATCGTTTTCATTCTTATACCCTGGCCAGTTAGCATTTGCCAAAGCAGTTACTGTTTGACTAATAGAAGATGCATTACTAGTATTATTTGCTTTTACTGTTTCCGTGCCAGAGTCGCCTATTCCAGCTTGGGCAGCTACTAAAGGACTGATCCTATATGAGGACTTTTTAAAAAATACTTTACCCGACGTTCTATTCATATCGAGTGGACTAGATGAGCTTCCTCCTCTTAAAATACCTCTAAATCGATCTCCTCCTCCAAAAATATCAACTATCTCTACATTTTGAGTTATAGGCTTGGATCTCTTATCAAAACCACTAACAGTTCTTACACTGACTTGGTATACCCCATCTCTTAGGCCCGTAAATACTTTACTAAGACTTGTTGCTCCTCTTATAAATGTCTCTTCAAATTCAAAATCATTATTAAAATTATGAGTTAAAATAAAACCCTTAATATAATCGTATGAACTAGGAGCCTCCCACTCTACGCGAATTTCTTCGCCTTCTCTGTGACGAATTGGAACTCTTAAAATTCTGAGTTTAGTCGGTTCTGGGGGTGTAGTATCGGGTTCTGGAGGGAAAACAGGGTCAACCACAGCCACTCTAAAAGTCTCTTCAATAGAATCAAACTTTTGATTGTAATGCTCCACGGCAGATATACCATAAATCCCATTCTCTTCTTCAAGAACTCCTAGTACTTTGTATTCTTTGGCAGAACCTAAAGTCTTTGCCCCTGTTGAAGTTTGAATTTGTTTAATTGCCCATATAGCTTCCGTTAAATCACTTACTGCCTCCTCATTTAGTGCTGACGCTAATTGAAGGGTTGATTTACCATCTACGGCTGCTGTAGGAACTTGTACAGATACTCCACCAACTGTGGCAGTTCCACTTAAGTTTCTTTCTTCCACTACAGTTGACGTATTTAGCAAAAGAGAAAGCGCATTATTAGAATCGTCCAGTGCATTACAAATTTTTAGATTCGTTTCTGCGCTTGTATCACCATTAATTATAAGATTTACTTGAGACCCTCCAGCAACTATTCTGGCTTGAGTTACCACCTCTCCTCTTGAGTAAGAGACTCCTCCAATAGTTGCTGAATCTTGGTTTAAAACTGCGGCAACCTTTGGTATAACAACAGTAACACTATAAGTATGGTCGGAAACAGGCAGCGATGAATCAATGTCTCTGTCTAAAGTTAATTTTACTCCGCCACTCTCTGTGTATGAACTTACTCGCCCACTAAAAGGCAAGTTAAAATCAGAGTCATCTGTTACAGTTATTACATCACCGGGAGAAAGAAAAGAAGCATTTACTCCTGTCTTAAAAGATACTACTTCCGTCTGATTTATTGCTGTCCAAAGTTTCCATTTTGCGTATCTTAAAGCTTGTCCTTCAGAAGTACACCCAAAGGCAACGGCAGTTTCTTTTATAATTTTGCCTGTTTGCGCTATGTTTCTACGGTCCTCTACAACTAAGGGCTCTAGCTTATATTGAGAGTCGGGATTATTCCAACTAACAACATACTGATTTGCTCTTGTTCTGCTTCCTGTGCCTTCATACTCAAACTGGCCTTCTATTACGTTTGCTTTTGAAAAAGAATAAACAGGCTCCCTCTTCTCATCTATAACTGGGGTAAGTTGACTGTCCATCCAGTATAACATACCGCGAAAAATTGTTGCCATGTCTTTTAAAACTTTATATGCATCAGTAGCTTTTTGCAAGTATAAGTTAGCAGTAAATCTTGGTTCTTTACCTCCTTTCCCATCCGGAACTAGTTCATCACAATATTTTCCTATTTTGTACAGTGCATATTTATCTATATCTAACTCAGATAACCACAGACCTAGCCCATATCTATTGTTAGTTAATATATCATAAAAGACCCATGCTGGATTATTACTATAAACTTTTTTGTTTCTAAAGTTTCCATCCCACGCTTGATTAGTCGTTTCTATGACTAGTGTGCTGACATTTCTTTTATATGTAGCAACTTGACCAGGATATGTTGTTTCTCCAACATTCTCATCTCTAGTAACATAATTGGAAGGAACTTGTATTTTTAATCCTTTTACTTCATACGATCTTTTGGGCACACTTGAAAAAGATTTCGAGCTAAAGCCTACATTTGCTAAAGCTGTGAAAGGATAGTTTAGTTTTTCTTTTATTACTGCAGTAGCGGCAGTTATAGTTGCCTGCCCCACCATTTTAAATTTAGCTTCATTTAAAGTTTCTAAAGCCTTTGCGCCTCTGTGTAAGCCTCTTACTCCTCTTGTATAATCAACTCCATCATCAGTGGTTCCATGGTTTGTTAACCGAGTAACTCTTATAGAAAACTCCGTGAAAGGCTGATAAGGTGTAAGGTCAATTCTGTACTCAAAAGTAATCGCAGATTTTTTCAATGCATCATGCGCAATTAAAGACTCTCCAGTGTTTCCTATTCCAGAAACTCTCTGACTTGGAGAGTTATTTCCGCCAAGAGCTTCAAAAACCATCGAGCCTCCTGGTCTTTGTATCCCTAGCTCAACCCTATAGGCTGCTCCACAGCGATATTCATCACCGTTTGAGTCATCATAAAAATATAGCCCATTAGGATATGTAATTATGAAGTTAGCAGTATCTACTTCACTTTTTTGTCCTCCTGTAAGATTAGCTGCTGTTATAGTTTTTGCTGTATTTTTTGTTAAAGCACCTGAAGGTAGAGTAAGTGGAAGTGTGCTTGAACCTTCTCCATTCACACTATTTATAACCGCTTGATTTTCTGTGCCTGTTCTAAATTGATAAGTAGATCCAGGATACTTTTTACTCGAAGGATCGCTGTTAACGGTTGTAGTCTGATAAATTACATTTTTTGCACTAAAAGTTGCGTTTAAATTACCGGTTAAAGTTACAGTAGTGCCCGAAATATTAGAAACTTTATAGTATAAATCTAGTCTAACAGGATGGGAATTACTTACTGCAGTATCTGCTGTTGTAACATATAGCGTATAATCTGATACATGATTTGTAGTAAAAGTTACTACAGTGCTACTTGTAAATGCGCTTATAAATCCAACAAGAACATTTCCGCTGTTTAAAGTTAAATAAACAATTCCATCTCCATGATCTAAGTTTGCAGCACTTATATTACTGTGAGCACTTGGAGTATGCACCATATCAGCAGAAAAAATAGCGCTGGAAGCCGTTAGTGTACAGGTAAATCCTGAAACTCCAGCGAAAAGATTAGTCATTATAGGATTAGGAGAGCTCATACTAACAGAAGTATTAACAGCTTCTGATATACCTATAAATAAATCTTCCTCTCCTTTTGTTTGAGAAGTTGAAGAATTTAAGGTTATTGTATTTGCTCCAGAGGAACCAGAGGCAATTACTGAGTCTAAAGGTATAAAAGGAGCCTCTCCCTCAGCAAACAAAGGATCTCCATTTAAAAATATACTAGAACCGCCTTCTACGAGCCCTTCAATGGGGCCTTCTGATAGTATGTCTGTAAGGGCAACATTTTGATGAGTTCTACTCCCACCAATACCCTGAATTCTATCATTTTCAGTAGAAGACTTCCTTCTATCTATAGATTGTATGCCTGCTTGTGTACTCATAATTTAAAATGAAAAGGGAAGAGCATCAAGTGCATCTTCGATATCTTGTTCTCTTTGAACATCTCCTCTACGACCCATTTGAAAGGGATTGTGTTTACTTCCTGATGCTTTAAAATTTGATAATTCAAAATTAACTGGTTGGCCAGGAATTCTTAAGTGCCCATATAATACAGGAACAGGGTCTCCCTCTATTACATTTTGTTCATTACCATTGAATAAATAAGACTGCTCTTGATCGCTATCGGTAGAGGGGTCTTGTGCCATCATCTCACCAAGGCCTGCCATTGCAAGACTCATTCCGACAGAAAATCCTACCATTCCTGCAAATGCCCCAAGAGTCATTCCTCCACCTCCTAACATGAGTCCTAAGGCCTTTCCGAACGTAAGATAAGTTGCAATAAGTATAACAATACCCATTAAAAGTTTTTTAAACCCGCTACCACCGCCTTCAGGAACAGGTGTAATTATTATATCACCTTCTCCTAATGGTAATAAAAGTTCTTCTGTATATTCAAGTTCTTCACCCGCAACCTCTACTGCAAACTGAACACCTTTCTCATGGCAGTCAATAAGATATTTTTTTAAGCCGTCATTATTCGCATCAAGTAGCTTTAACGCATCACTAACTCTAGGCGCATTAACAACCATATGAGAGCCAAATAGCTCTCCCATTTCTCCTTCAATATATACGTTACGCTGCATATCTATATGCTCCTACTAGCCATTTTATCCATTTTGGATATAAGTTTTCTCTACATGAGAGTCTATCCTCAACATGATGGTAAAATATATCATTACCCAAATATACTCCACAATGATTATTTATATCTGAGTAAATCTTAAAAATTAAAACATCATTTACCTGTAAGTCTGTTTGAATGTCTACTGGATACCCTCCCCAGTTTTTTATTGTATCTTCGCAAAAATAATCTACTCCCTTATGCCAGTAATCTTCTACAAACATTGCTCTTGCGGGCAACTGAATATTTTGAGTAAGTAAGTAATCTCTCATCGCCTCAAAACAGTCTGCTTTTCCAAACTCATATTCTCTGCCATAAAGTTCCGCAGTATTTATCTTAGGCTCAACAACCGTTAGATCCATGTCTGGGTAACTAAATATATAAAACTTTTTACCCATAGCATTACAAATATTTATATCTAATTCACTCGGTTCTGACGACTCATCAGGGTGGCTGTGTACTATAGCTATTATATCTGAGGTTCTTGCTATTTTTAAATACTCTTTGGTATCTATGACAAAGTGATTATTTTCTTCCGCTATATTTGTACAGGGAAACCACTTTTCCTTTCCCTGTACTACAGATATAATACCACAGCCCTCTCTTGGGTACTCTTTTTCAAAGTGTTCTCGTATTTGTTCATGTAGCTGCATTATCTAAACTTTCGGCTTCCTGGAAACCCACCAAAAGGAAGAACAGCTCCAGTTGAAAAAGTTGTTGAAGGAATAAAATTTGTTCCTGTATTATTATTTGTACCTCTTGCTTGGTACCTTAACTTACATGATTTTATTAGCTTTCCACAAATATCAGCCCTGCTCCAATATGGAGAGTCAAAGTCAGGCTCTATAGTGGCTGATCTTGTGTGCCCCACTAAAGCTCTCCATATTGTATTATCATGCAAAACATAAGAATTTTTTTGAGGGTCGTCTGTATCAACAGTATAAGTTACTCCCGTGTCCGAAGACCACACTGTATAACTTCTAAGAATTCTCCAAAATACTTCATTAGTTCTCGCATTTCCTTGATTTGAATCAGTCATCGATTGATAGTAAACACCGCCATCGACAACTATAGCATCAAGGCTGTAACTTGTAGAGTTATTATAAGCCGCACTTGCAGCTACTAAAGCAGTCGATAATACTATAGGTTCATCATTTTCTGTAAAATAAACACTAGCAGTTGACGACCCAAGATTAATTTGTTCACTTGTTTTCCAAACACACGCACCTTGTTTATCAGAAGCAATAACATTACTAGCAGCCCCTTGATACTTCCAGGGACAGTATTTTCCAACAACAGCTCTTGAAGGAAGTCTAAATCCTATCAAATCATGTGGAGAAGACAGCTCAAAAGAAACATACATACTTGTTTTAGTCGCTATGCGATCAATAATGTAGGTGTCTTTTGGAAATTCTACAGTTGGATTACTTGTTAAATATTTCTCTAATGTTCTTCGTCTAACTAATCTTGAGCCTATTAAATCATCTAATCTAAAATTTGAGTTTGTTATTCCTAAACCACCAACACTGGCATCCCAATCGGCTTCTCTCATTTCTGTTTTGAATTTTGATTGTGATTTTAAAACGGATTCAACATTTGCTACCGTAATAGAAGGCCTATTTATAGTTCCAGTTGTGGTTACTTCTACACCAGTCATTTGAATTGGTAGTGAGATATATGTGTTTCCATCAAAAGTTATATCAGCGATATTTTCATTTTTTCCATCATGAAAATATAACTTATTTACACTACCTGAGCCAATTTCAAGTTCAAAAAACTGTAAATAACCTGATGATATCGCTTGTTTTGATATATCTACTGATAACTCTTGGCTCATGGCTCATATACTCTTCTAAAAGTACAACTAATTGTATAATTATCGACTTGAGCATAGACAAGACTATATTCATCACAAACTACTTTTATCGTTTTTTCATTTGGATTTGTAAAAGTTAAAGTAGTTCCGTTATCGATTGTCTGTACTTGATCAACAATAACAACCGCTGATGGAGCTTGATTCTCTGTTACTACTGGCTGTCCTCCTATTGCATCAACTCCTGTACCTGTAAGGGTTGCTCCTGGCACAATATCAAGATTTGCTGCAGTGAGTGACAGTGTTAAACTTCCGATAGGAGCTGATGCAAGAACAGATGTAGTTGTAGACGTAGAATTTGTATCGGGTATTGTAAAATCAAAGGCAGTTGCTCCTCCGTTTGTATCAAAAAAAGCCATAATATCATCTGCTTCTGCTTTTGCCCTATTCACAAACGAAACAGCGTATTCTTCAGTAATATTATTTATACCTTGCACTAATCTTTGCTCATAGCCGTCCCCAAAGCTTTGCATCAAAACTCTAGGTGTGCTACTTCGAGTCATGTTTTTATCGGGAATAACTTTTCTATCCGTTATATTAGGTACTGTGAATCCAATGGCCATTACATTGCTCCATAAGGACTTAGTATGCCCCCTGCTCGTTTTTGTTCAACTAACTCGTCTTGTACTGCTTTTGCAACCAGTCTTCCTAAGTTTTCCATTCCTCCTGAATTTCCTTCAGTATTTGTTGTTGCTGTGCCATCATTATTTACCGAAACATTTACAGTTACATTGTTTTGTTGCCCACCTGCTCCATTTAACTCAACAGGTATCTTATCACCACTTGGGAGAGGAACTACGGCTTCTCGTCCATGTAAAACGGCAGGATACCCATGATCGGAGCCTCTTGCAATTCCTCCTGTAGAATAGTCTTTTACCTTTCCTCCCATTCTATACCCTTTTGGTTCAAAAACTCCTCCCATTCTAGATACTACTGCTCCTGGTACATTCATACCTGGAAACATGAGGTCGGTCGTTCCGAGCGAAGGATTTACGCTTCCACCTCCTGGAAAAGGTAGAAAGCTCATAAGAGCTCTCATTACAGTTAACCTAACAACCATTGAAAGTATATCAGCAAGAATAGATTTAGCCATTTGCTTAAATGCATCTTTAGCTGACATTGACCCATCAATAATTGAAGTAAATGCACCTGCAATGCTATCGCCTATGGAGAAAAATAACTGCTGTTTTGACGCTGCAATTTCTGTTAACATTACTGTTTGTATTGTCTGCTCTTTTAATTTATCTAACTCTATATCAGTTAATATAACGCCTTGTCGTTTTGCTTCGAGAAGTCTTTCATTAAATAGTACATGAGCTTGTGTAAAGCCTACAGCCGCCAGTTGGTTTTTAGCTTGTTCAACTAATTCTATGTTTTGATTTTTAAACGTTAATAATCTATTTTTATCTATCTCTAGGGCAGATTCTGCTTGTCTTAATCTTTCTCGTGCCTGAAACTCTCTTTGCCCCTCAGGGCTAGTAGCTACTGCTGTGTCTTTTCTAGCATCCATTTTGGCAGAGAACTCTGGTTCTGTTAAAATTCTTGTGCCACTAGGATCGAGTATATCTCGTGCGGTTACTTTTCTTTCAACGTCTCTGCGAATTTGATCTTGGACATCCTTTCTTGCTGCTTCTGCCTTTAATACTTCGTCTTTTGCATTTTGTACTGCATTTTCTAAAAGCTGTCTTTGCAGAGTTCTTTGCCTCTTTAGTGCTTCCTCTGTCCCTGCTCCAGTTGCCTTAGAAAAATCTAAGTCTCTTCTAAGGGCTCCACTAGCTTTATCAAGTGCTTGTTGTCTCATTGAAACAGCTAGCATCCTCATTTCAGTAGCCAACTGTCTCTCTTTAAAGTCAAGCACTCTTTGCTCAAAATCAACTTCTGCTCGAACAAGCTCTAGATTTAACTCCATTGCTGTTCTATTTTCTAGCGCAGTCTGTAACTTGTCCCCTTCTAATTCAAACATTGCTACTTCTGCAGCTATCAGTTTTTCTTGCGCGCCCACTAATTTTTGTCTGGATTTATTTCTTTCTTCTTCTAAATTTATAGTTTTTGCGTATACGCTTTCGCCCCGTGATCTTCTTTTGGCATCTTCGATTGATATTTTTAGACTACCTTGTCGAAGTCTTAATATCTCTTGCTCTTTTTTATTTGCAAAGTCAAATCTTCTTTGTTGGGCTTTTCTTAAATCTTCGTCCGCCTCTATAAGGTCAATCGTTGCTTCTATACTTTTTAGAATCGCAGATAATTGTTCATCAGTTCTAAACTCATCAGAGGCCATAAGCTCCTCTAGTCTTTCTAAATTTGCATCAGTATAGACATTAAGAAACCCTTTACTAAACAAAGTTGTGGCTGTTGCTTGAATTTTTGCTATTTCTGCTGCGGTCTTAACCGCGTCTTGTTGCTCTTTAAGAAAGGCTCTAAGAGTTTTATTTGAGCTTTCAACTCTTAAATCTAGCCCATCTAGAGCTTTATCTGTTCTATCAACTAAATTTGAAAGTGGAGTATTATTTATACTTGCACTTAAGCTAGCAAAAGCATCGTTTGCCTCTTTAATTAAAGTTGGAACATTTGCTAATCGAACACCTAAATCTATGTAATCATTTGCAAGAGATTTAATTGCTTTTCCTTGTTCAGCTGAAACAGTTTTTCCTTCACTAAGATTTTTATTAAGCTCCTTGAACTTTGGATCTATTCTACCTAGCTCTCTGACTACAGATAATAGATCTTTTTTAAGATTTTCATAGGCATCACTATCTGTATCTAGCTCTGTTATCTTATTTATACCACTTATTACATTATCAACATCAGAACTTGCAAGTATATTACCAACATTTATTTGTCGATCGGCTCCTGCGAGTAAACTTTCCCTAGCTTTTCTTGCTCCTTGCATTTGCTCTGATAATTTACCATAAGAATCACCTAATTCTTCCACTATGGCATTTTGTCTTTTTTGCTGCTCCGTTAGAGGAATGAAAAAACGAAATAAAGCTTTTCCCGCTTCATATAATAATGTAAGAACTCCAATAATTGCTGTCGCTTTAAAAGCAAAGTTAATAGCTGCAGCCGCTATTGTTGCTGCTCTTGCCATACCTACCATTACTCCTTGCCATACAGTTCCAACGCCTAAAATTCCTCCTTTTATTACTTTAAACGCAAAATCAAAAGAAAGAATAGTTTTCTTATTTGCAGCTTTTGCAGCAGCTACTCTTGCACTATAAGATTTTTGAACGTCTAAAACTTGCTCTCTATTTTTTCCTTTTAAATACCCTGTTTCTGCATCTTTTCCATCTTTTGTTTGCTGAAGAGCAGTTTCTATAATTTTTCTAGCGGCAGCTTGTTTTCTTCTGTCGCCAGATTCTCCTTCTCCTCTTAAGAAATCAACACCTGCAGAACTTTCTGTACCTTTTAAAATTTTTCTTGCTCTTTTTGTTGCTTCTTTTTCTTGCTGTTTTTGTGTTTTTATAAAAGTATTGAGTTCTTCACCACTATCTTTAAGACCTGTCTTATACGCGTTAAAAAATCTTCTATTTCTTTTTTCAAGTTTTTTAGTACTTTCTTCCCAATCACCCAAACTAGGAAGAATTGCTCTTAAAATAGGAATAGCAAAAAGAGTTAGTGAAGCAGTTAATGCTGCGGTATTTTCAGATAAGAATTGTAATGCAGGACGAAGCCCCGTTATTAGCATCTCTTGAAATCCCCGAACTAAATCATCAAAAGACTTTGCAAATTGCGCTAAGGCGGCAGCATTGGGATCCATTTGAGCTTCTATGGCAGCAAACTTTCTTTGTGCCTGCTCAAGAACCTCATTTGTTACAGCTTGGGTTCTTTCGTACTCATTTAACTCTGTTCTGGACTTGCCTATTGATTGAGCATATTTTTCTGTTGCAGTTTCAAGTCGAAGAATTATACCTAATTCATCTAAGAGTTCTGGTTCTGCTTTTGTAACACCACGAATTAGTCGATTAAATGAATCTGTTAGGTCTCGGCCCAAAGCAAAGGATGCATTTTTTGCTGCATTTGCAAGTTCCGTGAGCTGTCCTGCTTGTAATCCCGCTGCCGTACCTATTGCTGCGGCTCTAGCAGCGTCTCCATACCTTAACTGAGCATCTGTAGCTTCAATAACTCTATCTGTAATTGTTGCATACGCGACACCAGTAACATTTCCCATTGCTCTCTGGCCTTCAATTAGATTTGTTATTTCACTAGCTCTTGAGAGGAATTGAAAGGCGGCAGAAACTGCAAACACCTGAGCAGCAAGAGTAGCATATGCAGATAC
>CENP01050703.1_pt1 | contig 12472 bp, 9 predicted proteins | sample 361281 | NCBI WGS metagenome assembly CENP01 (sample SAMEA2591122, study PRJEB7988) | marine metagenome | biome: marine biome (ENVO:00000447); feature: deep chlorophyll maximum layer (ENVO:xxxxxxxx); material: saline water (ENVO:00002010), including plankton (ENVO:xxxxxxxx) | depth 70 m
AATTTCAAGATTTTTAAAGAAATCCCCAATTTGTTTTGGGGGAGACCTTTTTTTATTAATTCCAGTCAAATCGGTTTTGGATATTATGGAGAACCGAACATGAGCGCGATTAAGGTAAAAAGTAAAGTACCCCGTAACTTCAGGTATTTAATAAATAGGGATCGCGAAGCTGATACCTTAAATTTTTGGTTCAGAGGAGATAAAGTTGACTCCTTAAAATTTGGTATAGAGGAAAAAGACACCATTAGGATTTTTAATATTAAATTTAGAAAAGAGCTTCGAGATTCGTTAGAAATTTCTCCTATTAGCGACGGGTTCATTGGGTTGCGGGATACCTTTAAGATTGAATCAAATTTACCATTAGTAAAAATCAATTTGGATTTGATTGAGATTGTAGGTTTGGATACAATCCCTGTGTCTTTCAATGCCTCCTTGGACAAAAACTATGACAGACTATCCCTTTTTTACGATTGGTTGCCCAATGACAATTATAAGATTAAGTTATTGCCCAATGCTTTGATAGATTTTTGGGGTAACACCCATGATACTTTACACTATGGTATAAAAACTAAACCAATATCAGATTATGGAAATATTTTCCTTCAGGTTTTAAGGCAGGATAAAGATCCATTTATTTTAGAATTGGTGAACCTCAAAGGAGAGACCCTCAGACGGTATGACTCTTCAAATGAATTCGATTTGTACGAATTTAAGTACCTGCTTCCAGGCGATTATTTATTTCGTTATACAAAAGATCAAAATGGAAATAAGAAATGGGATACAGGAAATTACATGAAAAAAATACAACCTGAGATGGTTTATTATTCTCCAGATACCATTAAGTTAAGAGCTAACTGGGATATCAATCAACAAATGAAAATTCCTTGATAAAAGTTTATATTTTTTAAACGGTTGACTCTTTGGAAGTTTCAAATAAATATTAACTTTAAAAAAAAAATGGGTGTAGGGAATATCGTATTGGCTTCTCTATTGGTTTGTATTTTTCTTGGCATTCTGGCTGTGATCCAATCCAGACTGTAGTAGATTTAAATTGCTTTCTCAAGACTATTTATGCCTAGTATATTGGTGTATTTTATATTAGATTTCTTAGATGTATTGTAGATCGTGTTTGAGGATTATACAGCCACATTGGCTTTGTGGAATCCTCAAAAGATGAGTTTGAGAGTATTCTAGTATAGGGGTTCACATTTCCTACTCCGAAGATTAAGGATATATTGGTATCATAATCTAAAGTATCAACTACATTGATTGAGATTTTTGATATTATATCTCTACATTTTATTAAATTTTATCCCATTGTAGTTTACTCTTTACTCTATAGACTTTAGTTAAAGAAATAAAGTAAAGTTTTAGTTCACTATTCTATGAAGCAAATATAAAAGCTTTTGAAATGGAACGGTTAACAAGATTGAAGGAACTCCTTAATTTTAACTTACCCCAAAGTAAAATAGGAAAGACTGTGGGCTATCGATTATTGAAAGATCAAAAAGAATTTTGTTTGGCTGAGTTGATTATAAAGTAAATAGTCTGATAGCTATTTTACCTTTTGAATCAATCAATTATAATCCTTCCTGTTAGGATTGTGGCGATGAAAATTGTCAAACTAATAATTTTTTTTGAGCAGATCTATATTAATACCAAAAAAGCACATACGACTCAATCATACAAACTCTTTGCATAATAAAATCAAAATCTAGAGACGATTAATAAAACTTCCTAAAGAATCCCTGAATTGGATTCCCTCAAATTTTCTCAACTTATTTAATTTTTGATGCGCCTCCAAACCCCACAATAAAAATTCTACCATGAAGTAATAATCTTTTTTATCCAACTCGGATTGAAACTTTTTCATAATTTTTTTTATGGCAGGAATAGCATCCAGAGATTTTTGATGATTTTTTTCATCTAAATCATCTTCAATAAACAATTCATTTTCTTTAAAAAACCAAGCTAAAAGTTCATCGTACGGTCCTTCTAAATTGGGTTTTTCTAATTTTTCAATTTTGGGGAAATAAAGAGGAAATAGTGTTTTGATAGCACTTGATATCAAATGATAAGCTACTTCACTAGCACCCTCTTGTTCTCCTTCGTATACCAGTTCTATTTTACCGTTAATGGCCGTAATTACTCCATGAAAATCACTCATTCTAATGATGGTATTTTGGTCACGGGTAATCAATAAACGCCTCTCAGCGGAACTGATTAGGTTTTCAAAAGCGGTAATACTCATACGGGTGCTCACTCCACTCTTAGCATCCACATATTCACTTTTTCGGGCCTCAAATCCAATTTGCTCCAATAGATCTTTGGCTAATTCGGGAACATGGATTTGCTTTTTGTTATCTTCACTGATCAATGACTCTTGTTGGGTTATCCTTTTGGCAATTTCAATATTGTGTGGATAATGGGTTAGAATTTGAGAACCAATACGGTCTTTCAATGGCGTTACAATACTACCCCTGTTTGTGTAATCTTCGGGATTGGCGGTAAATACGAATTGAATTTCCAGTGAAAGCCTTAGTTTGAAACCTCTGATTTGGATTTCTTTCTCTTGTAATATGTTGAAAAGGGCTACCTGAATTCTAGCTTGTAAATCTGGAAGTTCATTTAGTACAAATATACAGCGGTGGGCCCTAGGAATCATACCGTAGTGTATTACTTTTTCGTCGGCATAACTCAGCTTTAGTGTGGCGGCCTTGATGGGATCTACATCACCGATCAGATCGGCTACTGTTACATCAGGAGTGGCCAGCTTTTCAAAAAAGCGATCGCTACGATGTATCCATTGGATCGGGGTATCGTCTCCCTTTTCATAAATGATTTCTTTAGCCCAGCGGGAAATAGGCTGTAGTGGGTCATCATTGATTTCGGATCCATCAACTACAGGAATCCATTCGTCGAGCAGTTGGGTCATTTGCCTTGCCAGTCTTGTTTTTGCTTGTCCCCTGAGTCCTAAGAGATTTATGTTGTGGCCAGAAAGTATCGCTCTTTCTACATCTGGAATTACCGTGTTTTCATACCCAATTAGTCCCTCGAAAGTGGTTTCCCCTTTCTTGATTTTTTCCCTAAGATTTTTTGCAAGTTCTTCTTGTATGCTTCTGGGTTGATAATTTATTTTTTTTAGATCTTTGAGTGTTGTTATTTTTGATTTTTCCATAGGTTATCCAAAACGTTTTTTCCTGTTTTTTTCATAATCTTCAAATATCATTTCACCGAGATTGTTGAGTCCTGTATAAAAAGCCTTTCCTTTATTGGCAATGGTAAATTCTTGAACAAATTGTTTGAGATAGGGGTCAGAAGCAATCATAAATGTGGTGATTGGTATTTTGATTTTTTTCGCCTGACGGGCCATTGAGTAGCATTTTTCAACGATAGATCTATCCAAACCAGCACTATTTTTGTAGTAGCTCCCATCGGGCATTTTAAGGCAACTGGGTTTACCGTCTGTAATCATAAAAATTTGTTTATTGGTATTCCTTTTTCTTCGGAGCATGTCCATGGCCAAGTCCAACCCAGCAACGGTATTAGTATGGTAAGGCCCCACTTGCAAATAGGGTAATTCTTTGATGGATATGGGTCTTGCGTCATTTCCGAAGACCAAGACATCAAGTGTGTCTTTGGGATAGCGGGTGGTAATGAATTCTGCCAATGCCATGGCTACTTTTTTAGCTGGGGTAATTCGATCTTCACCATACAATATCATGCTGTGGCTAATGTCAATCATTAAGACTGTACTCATTTGGGATTTATGATGATTATTTTCGATCACAAGATCGTCTTCCGTAATTTTGAAGTCTCCAATCCCAGAGTGAATTTGGGCGTTTTTGATGCTTTCGGTCAAGACGATGTTTTCTAGTGAATCTCCAAATTGGAAGTTACTAAAGTCTCCGGATTTGTCATCTCCAACCCCTTGATGCTTAGTATTATGGTTTCCCAACCCCGATTTTCTCAACTTTCCAAATATTTGTTTTAAGGCATACTCTCTGAGAATTTTTTCCGTCTTGGCAGTGATTCCCATTGAACGTTCGCTTCCATCAGGTTTTATCTCGGATTTGACATAGCCTTTATCTAATAGTTCATTAATAAAATCGTCTATGGTGTAATTATCGTCTGTCAATTGATATTCCTCATTAAGTTCCCTAAGCCAGTCGATGGCTTCATCAAAATCGCCAGATGTATGAGTAATCAATTCCTTAAAAACTTCAAACAGTTTTTCGAAGGTAGATTGATCTATCGATTGGGCTTGGCGGAATAATATTCCAGTTCTTGAATTAGAAAAATTCATTCAATAGATGATCATAATTATAAAATTCAAAGGTAATTTAAAATCGCAGCAAAGAAAAGCAATTGGAGGTAGAAATTCTAAGCTTACATTTGCAAGGAGCGGATGTATTCTTCCAACAGAGCCAAACCTTCGGAGTGTACCCTTTTTCGTCCGATTTCGGGCATCATGATTCCCGGGTCTGTATTGTTGTATCGGTAAATCATAATTGAACTTTCTGGTCTGCCGGGGACAATGCTGAATTTAAGATTTCCCGATCCTTTACCAGCTGCAATGGGGGGTTTAAATATTCCTCTTCTTCGATCGTTTTGTTCATAGTATGTCAAGTTGAGTCCTGAATTTTTGGCGGGGCCTAGATCGTTGTGACAATGGGCACAATTAATGTGAAGATAGGCTTTGGCCCTGTCCTCAAGCGTCCCTGAGCCTTCTTGGTTCCAAATGGCAAAAAGCGGACGTTGCTCTTGAGGGGGCAGTCCAATAAGAACTTGTTTTTTTGCAAAGTATTCTAATTGGTCATGAACCATTCCCTCATAGATGTTTTTTCGGTTGAGTTGAGCCGCTATTGGACCGATAGGTGAAATTTCCTTGCCCAGCATATGACAGCTTTTGCATTGGGTTTGATTGGGAATTACATAGTTTAGATTTTGACTTTTACCTTGGTGATCGATCCAGCTTACAGGAACTTCTCCCCCAATGATGTTAACAAATGCATCGGTTTGTTCTTCGTTCCAAACATAGGAAAGAGTTTTCCACGATTGGTTTTGCTCTTTGATCAACAAACGGGTTTCAATAATTTGTTTTATTCCCTCTGGATTTCTAAAGTCTGAAGGATAATAAAAGTTTTTGATGATGATGCTTCCAACATCAAACTCCATAACTCCCTCTGGGCGAAAGGACATTTTTTTTCCCTTTGGGAAATAGATAAATCTTTTCTTTTGGGAGTAGTCCGAAAAAAGAGAATTGTTGAGTTCGTATTCATAAACATTTTCAGCCGGCTTTAAGTCGGAGATTTTACCATTAAAAAAGCGATATTCAGAAAGTTTGGGTATTTCGTTATAAGAGTGGTTGCTGATGGCGTTTTTGGGAACTACTTTTCTGCCAATGGGAACAATTTCTTTATCAACTTTACTTTTACATGACAGGGTTAAAAAGAGAGAGATTCCTACTAAATAAAAATATCTCAAAGATGACATTTATATAGATTTTTCAAATTCAACTTCACATTCATAATTTCCAACTTCATTGGTGAATTTATTAAAATCATTTGCTGCATCCAATAATGCAAAATTAATTGCCCCGTTATTTATGATACAGACTTTGTATTCAGGATTAATTTGTTTGCCTTTCAAGTAGTAGTCTTTAGGAAAAATACCGTCATATGCAACATCAGGTATTTTCATACCATTTTTAAAGATCCACAACTTGCCAAAATCGTTGTCTAAGGCAGGTAACCAATGTTTGTTGTTGAACTCATTGTTGTAAACAAATACTTGACCCGGATAAGCACTGTAATGGCTGTCATTCTCAAAGTCGTTTTCTACCTGTCTGATTCCATTGGTGAATATCTTTTTTTTCTTTTTCTTTTTCTTCTTTTTGTTTTTGGGGGGGACATAAATTTCATAGCTAACAATAGAGCTGTTGATGGTTTTATGATTTTCGATAATATTGTCATAAAGGGCAACTTTTTTGGTGGCCATGATGATAACGCCCGACCCTCTGGGTACAGTACTAACGATGGAGCCTTTTACACCAAAGTTTTTCAGATTGTTATCGTGAATGTGGTTTTTATATGCCTTGATATCCTCACCGTAAAACTTCAGGTGGGGGAGATTGAAAATCAGCAGACCTCCAGTATTTTCATATACCTCATTGTCGTAGATTTCCACCTGACTGCTGTTTTCGCTTTCTATTCCTGCTACATTATAATATACTTTATTATTTTTTACGGTTACGTTTTGAGATTGTCCCACATAGATGCCAGCATCCGAGGCCCCTATAGCTTCACAGCCTTCTATCAGCAGGTTTTTACACAAAACCGGATACAATGCATAGGCTCCATTTTGGGTAGAGACTTCTCCCGTCCATGCTGAACGGATGTTGCGGATGATCACATTTTCCGAATCCGTTATTTTGAGGTTGTCCCCAGCAGCATCCTCGATGGACATGTTTTCAATAGTTAGATTCTTACAGTTGGAAATGCGGATTCCCTCTGCCCCTTGTTTTTGTCCTTTAAAAGAAAGTACTGTTTTTTCAATGCCCTTACCCCTCAAGGTAATATTTTTCTTACCGTCCAAAATCAGAGATTGAGAAAAAAGATAGTGACCTATTGGTAATTCAATAACAGTGCTGTCTTGTGCAGTAATAAATGCCTCTAGTATAGGAATTTCCATATCTAAATAATCTCTATCGGGATTATAAGAGGGCATTGAAGGCGACTTTAACAGTAAAAAGGCAAAGATTGCCGAAACCCCCATCATGGCTAAAACAATTTTTATTTTCAAATCACACCTTTAATTATGATTAACCAAAATTAACTAATAAAATTTAAAAAATGGTAAAGATTAAAAATGTTATATTTGCATTGCATTATGAAAACAACCAGAGGCGACCATTGAGTCCCTTTTTTTTTGAAATGAATTTTAATCGGAAAGTTGAAGATTTGTTGTCGTTGGCTCTAGAACAGCACCCCAAGATTTTTTTGGTAGATCTCAAAATATCTGCCGATAAATCGATCAAGGTCATTTTGGATAGTGACGAAGAGGTTAATCTCAAAGACTGTATCAATATCAGCAGAACTATAGAATTTGCTTTTAACAGAGATGACCAGGATTTTAGCCTGGAAGTGGCCTCTGCAGGAGTGGGGAGTCCATTGAGGTTTCCAAGACAATATCGCAAAAATATTGGGAGAAAAATGGAAGTCATATCCACAAAGGGATTGAAATTTGAGGGAGAATTGACCGATGTAAAAGATGATGCAATAGAATTGCAATGGAAACAAAGGGAACCCAAGCCCATTGGAAAAGGAAAAGTAACAGTAACTAAAAATAAAACACTAATGTTTGACGAAATCAGTCATACTAAGGTGATAATAAAATTTTAATAATCACAAATGGAAAATTTAGCACTAATAGAATCTTTTTCTGAGTTTAAAGATGAAAAATTAATTGACAGAGTTACCCTAATGGTAATATTGGAAGAAGTTTTTAGAAATACGCTTAAAAGAAAATTTGGTTCGGATGATAATTTCGACATCATCATTAACCCCGATAAGGGAGATTTGGAGATATGGAGAAATAGGATTGTTGTTAAGAATGGTGAGGTTGAGGACCCAAATCAAGAAATCGAATTGACCGAGGCACAAAGGATTGAGCCAGATTTTGAGGTAGGAGAGGATGTTTCTGAAGAAGTAAAGTTGGTAGACTTGGGAAGAAGATCTATTCAAACTTTGAGACAGAACCTTATTTCCAAAATTTTTGAGCACGACAGTACCAATACATTTAATCAATTTAAAGACCGTACCGGTGAGCTTTTTACGGCTGAGGTGCATCATATTAGAAATCGTGAGGTGATTTTACTGGACGATGATGGTAACGAAATTATCCTTCCCAAGGATCGACAAATTCCCAACGATTTTTTCCGAAAAGGAGATAATGTAAAGGGGGTTATTGACATTGTTGAACTTAGAGGCAATAAGCCAAAGATTATACTTTCCCGAACTTCTCCAGTGTTTTTAGAGAAATTATTTGAACAAGAAATACCTGAGGTATTTGATGGTTTAATAACGATTAAGAAAGCTGTAAGAATTCCTGGTGAAAAGGCCAAGGTTGCTGTAGACTCCTATGACGATCGTATTGATCCCGTGGGTGCTTGTGTAGGTATGAAAGGTTCTCGTATTCATGGTATTGTTAGAGAACTGGGTAATGAAAATATTGATGTAATTAATTACACTAATAATTTGCAATTGTTCATTACAAGGGCCTTGAGTCCTGCCAAAATCAATTCCTTAAAAATAGATGAGGATACGAAAAGAGTACAGGTTTTTCTTAATCCAGAAGAGGTGTCCAAAGCAATTGGAAGAGGCGGTCACAACATCCGTTTGGCGGGTAAACTGACAGGTTACGAAATTGATGTTTATCGCGAGGGAGCTGAGGAGGATGTTGAGCTTACAGAGTTCACAGATGAAATAGACGCATGGGTAATTGAGGAATTTAAGAAGGTAGGACTTGATACCGCTAAGAGCATTTTGGAACTTGATACAGCAGATTTGATCAAGAGAACCGACCTCGAAGAAGAGACAGTTGCTGATGTAATAGGAATTTTAAAAGCGGAATTTGAGGAATAAACCTAGGTATTTTCCCTACTTTTAACAAGGATTATAATAATATGGCAGAGACTTCAACCACTAGATTAAACGTTGTTTTAAGAGAATTAAATATTTCTCTGGATAGAGCCGTTGAGTTTTTATCACGGCAAAATATTGAAATAGAGGGCCGGCCTACTTCCAAAATTTCTAAGGATGTCTATCAAATTCTTTTGGATGAGTTTGAAAAGGATAAATCCAAAAAAGATGCTTCTCACGAGATTAGTGAGGAGAAAAAAAAGGAAAAAGAATCTTTGAGAATTCTCCATGAAAAGAAAGAGCAGGAACGCCTCGAGCAACAGCAGAAAAGACAAGAGATTATTAAGGCCAAGGCCTCTATTGACAAACCTGTAACTATAGGGAAAATTGACCTGAACCCTCTAAAGCCGAAGCAATCCCCTTCAATGGAGGGAGCTAAGCATGAGACTAAAAAAATTGTGCAAGAAGAACATAAGTCTTATTCTGTCCCAAACCCTAAAAAAGACAAGGAGGAGAAAACCGAAAGTGAGATTCAACCTGATGTCATGAAAAAAGAAGTGGTCATTGCATCGGATGAAAGTAATTCTACCGCCATTAAAACTAAATATAAAACCTTAACTGGGCCGAAGAAAACGGGACAGACTATTGATTTAGATGAATTTAAAAAGAAAGAGAAAGGTGTTGAAGAAGCACGAAAAAGAAAAAGAAAAAGGATAAGTAAGGATCCGTCATCAAATCCTCCTTCTCGAAATTCAAATAATCATAACAGACAACAGTCTAATCAGAAAAACCGCACTAATAATCATATTGAAAAAGCAGAGCCTACAGATGAGGAGGTTCAAAAGCAAATTCGGGAAACCCTAGAAAAACTACAGGGTAAATCGAATAAGTCTAAAGGGGCTAAATATAGAAGAGATAAAAGAGATCAGCATCGCCAAAAGTCTGAGGATGAGCTAGCAGAACAAGAAGCCACTAGTAAAATCCTAAAAGTAACCGAATTTATTACCGTTGGAGAAATTGCCACTTTGATGGAGATCAGCTCTACAGATATAATTTCTGCATGTATGACCTTGGGAATCATGGTAACTATGAATCAACGATTGGATGCAGAGACTTTGAGTATAGTTGCTGATGAATTCGGTTATCAAGTTGAGTTTGTAAAAACTGAACTAGAGAATAGTATCGTAGGAGAGGAGGATAAAGAAGATGATCTTGAATCCCGAGCACCAATAGTAACAGTAATGGGTCATGTCGATCACGGAAAAACTTCCTTATTGGATTATATAAGGGAAGAAAATGTTATAGCTGGAGAATCTGGAGGAATTACCCAACACATTGGCGCTTATTCTGTTTCCTTGAAAAATAAACAAAAAATAACATTCCTTGACACACCCGGTCACGAAGCATTTACAGCTATGCGAGCCAGGGGTGCTCAGGTTACAGATATTGCAATTATTGTTATAGCGGCAGATGATGACATAATGCCACAGACCAAGGAGGCGATCAGTCACGCGCAAGCTGCTGGAGTTCCATTGATTTTTGCCATCAATAAAGTAGATAAGCCTAATGCCAACCCTGATAAAATTAAGGAAGCTTTGGCAGGAATGAATCTGATGGTAGAAGAATGGGGAGGGAAAATACAATCCCAAGATATTTCTGCTTTAAAAGGCACAGGGGTCACTGAACTTCTTGAAAAAGTTTTACTAGAAGCCGAACTTCTTGAATTGAAAGCTAATCCAAACCGAAAGTCTAAGGGAACTGTAGTAGAGGCCTTTTTAGATAAAGGCCGAGGATATGTTTCTACCATATTAGTTCAAACAGGAACACTTGAAATTGGGGATTACATTTTGGCAGGTAAGCACAGTGGAAAGATTAAAGCTATATTTAATGAAAGGGGAAATCCGTTGGAATCTGTTCCTCCCTCTACACCTGTTTCCATTTTGGGGTTAGATGGCGCTCCGCAAGCAGGGGATAATTTCCACGTCTTAAAGGATGAGAAAGAGGCCAAGCAAATCGCGGCCAAAAGAACCCAACTACAAAGAGAACAAAATGTTAGGACCCAAAAACACATTACTTTGGATGAAATCGGGAGAAGGATTGCGCTGGGAGAGTTCAAAGAATTGAATATGATTCTCAAGGGTGATGTAGATGGATCAGTTGAGGCCTTGACCGATTCGTTACAGAAACTCTCTACAGACGAAATACAGGTTAATATAATTCATAAAGGGGTAGGTGCAATAACAGAATCGGATGTGTTGTTAGCTTCAGCCTCCGATGCTATTGTGATAGGTTTTAATGTTAGACCTATGGGTAATGCCAGAACCATAGCCTATAAAGAAGAAATCGATATCCGTTCCTATTCCATTATATACGATGCCATCAATGATGTGAAAGATGCGATGGAAGGATTGTTATCTCCTGAGATGAAAGAAGAAATTACCGGGACTGCTGAAATACGAGAAACTTATAAAATTTCTAAAGTTGGAACCATTGCAGGTTGTATGGTTACCAGCGGAAAAATTTATCGCAATTGTGGTATTCGATTGATTCGTGAAGGAGTTGTTGTTTTCTCTGGAAACCTCAATTCTCTCAAACGTTTTAAAGATGATGTTAAAGAAGTAGCCAAAGGCTATGATTGTGGAATTCAGATCAAGAATTTTAATGAAATTAAGGAATCTGATGTTTTAGAGTGCTTCCAAGAAGTAGCAATTAAAAAGAAACTTTAATCTTTAGTCTCCAGTAAAAAAGCGTCCGGATAAGCCATTTTTATTTCCTTTAGTTTGTTAAGACCAAAATAATAGTCTTTAAATCGACCTACTTGAACTTTGTAGTTGGGGGTTTCAAAACTCAAATTGGACTCCCAATCAGGATATTTTTTTTTAAAATTTTTGTAAAGTTCTTGTGCTTTTTTATTGTCACCATAGAACAATTGAATGGTAAAAAACTTTGAGTTGTAATTTTCAGTATCAATCTTAATTTTCGTGTCCATTAATTGAGTGATAATGGAATCTTGTTCAATCTTTACTATTCCACTTTGAGCTATCAGTTTTGTGGCAGTGAATATTAGTGAAAAAGCAGTTATTACTATATAACTATATGATTTTTTCATTTCACAAATGAACAAAAAAAACAAAAAATAGACTTAAAAATTATTGATTAAATTAAACAGCTATTTAGAATATATATAAATTACAAAAATGTTAAATGTGAGGTTTTAAGATAACAAGTCTATGGCTTAAATTTGTTCTTGATTTTAGAAAACATAAATTGTTGTCCCTACCGCACAAACAGATTAGATTTCTAACTGGATTTGCTCAAGTCAGAAAGACTTGTCTTCTTCTTGCGATAATTTTTGCATCATTTTTTACTAAATCACTTCAGTGTCAAGAAGCCGACGTTCAAGCTGGCAAAAAGCTCTTTAACTCAAATTGTGCTGCTTGTCATAAACTAAATAAAAAAGCAGTAGGGCCTGCCCTTAAGGGAGTATCTGCAAAATACGACCGAGAATGGTTATACAGCTGGATAAAAAATAGTTCTGCCATGATTAAAAGTGGCGACCCACAAGCAGTAGCCGTTTGGGAGGAATACAATAAAGTTGCGATGAATGCCTTTCCATTGCTGTCTAATACAGATATTGACAATATTCTTGCTTACACTGATTATATCCCTCCTGCTCCTGTGGCCTCAGCTTCAAGTGCACAGGCGATACCGGTTTCCTCTAGTTCGAGCACTAGTAATGATCTCATATTAGCCGCTCTAGCACTGGTTTTTATAATGCTCGTGGTTATGTTGTTTTTAGTACAAAAGACATTAAAGAGAATTGCCGTTGC
>CENP01028096.1_pt1 | contig 12456 bp, 13 predicted proteins | sample 361281 | NCBI WGS metagenome assembly CENP01 (sample SAMEA2591122, study PRJEB7988) | marine metagenome | biome: marine biome (ENVO:00000447); feature: deep chlorophyll maximum layer (ENVO:xxxxxxxx); material: saline water (ENVO:00002010), including plankton (ENVO:xxxxxxxx) | depth 70 m
TGTAGCATTTGATTACTACTCATAAAAGACCTTATGATAATGCAATGGTTGAAATTTCCTGCAAAATCCATATAACCTAATGCTCCACCATAAAAATTACGTGCTGTATTTTCGTATCGGTCAATTAGCTGTAGTGCTTTATGTTTAGGAGCACCACTTAAAGTTCCGGCTGGGAAAGTATCTGCTACCACCTGATAGGTAGCGGCTTTTGGTTTTAAAAACCCTGTCACCTTCGATACCAAATGAATAACGTGGGAGAAAAACTGAATTTCTCTATTTTTTTCAACGACCACACCTGTACCATTTCTACTTAGATCATTTCTGGCTAAATCTACCAGCATAACGTGTTCACTGTTTTCTTTCGGGTCAGCGGCCAATCGCTTAGCTGAGGCTCGATCCTCCTCATCATTACCAGTTCTTCTAAAAGTTCCTGCAATGGGATGAATTTCTGCTTTTCTGTCTTCCACAATTATCTGGGCCTCTGGTGAACTACCAAAAATTTTAAAATCACCATAGTCAAAAAAGAACAGGTAGGGGGAGGGATTGATTGATCTCAACGTTCGATATACATTAAATTCATCACCAGTAAATCCTTGAGAAAACCTTCTTGATAAGACCAATTGAAACACATCCCCTCGAAAGCAGTGTTCTTTTCCTTTTTTGACAAGTTCCAAGAATTCATCGTCAGTGAGGTTAGAAGATTTCTCTCCAGCTTTTTCAAATTGGTAGGTTGCAATATTATCTCTTTTGATTATCTGTTCGATATGATTTAGATTATCCTCTCCATTTAAGCTATGTGAAAACAAATGGGCCTCATGATTAAAAAGGCTGATTGCAATGATGTTTTGGTAAACAGCATAGTAGATTTCTGGTGTGTCAAATTTAGTCTTATCCTTATTCAGATTTATGGTTTCAAAATGACTAACAGCCTCATGAGCGATAAAACCAAATAGTCCATTGGTAATAAACTTAAAAGGATATTTTTCTGATTCAAATTGTCGGGAAAAAGACTGTACCAAATTTGGGACGCTATCTTTTTTCTCAAGTTTCTTTTTGTACTTAGCACCGTCTGGATAGCTGTATTCAATCTCACCATTGGATACACTGATGAACGCAATAGGATTGCAACAGATATAGGAAAAATTATTAGCTCGCGCATCATAATCGCTACTCTCCAAAAGTAAACTGTGAGGAAATTCATCTCTAATTTTCAGATAAATACTTACCGGAGTTAGCGTGTCACCTAAAATTTTTTTATGTGTGGAGACTAGTTTGTATTTCTTATTATTTTCCATGGCCCTAAATTAAAAAAGGCTTGTCGTGATGACAAGCCTTTTTATTATTAGTAATAGCGGTATCACGAATCGAATTAAATCAACTCGTTCCACCAACTAATTTTTTCATTTGTAAAATTCATACTGCAAATATAATTCAAAAATGCTTTTTAGCAACTTACAAATTATTTTTTACCATTAATTAAAATCTATGGCAACTTCAAGCTTGATGTCATCCAAAATTAATTTGTCCCCTAGTTTATCAAAAAAGGATCCTGAACGGAAACGAACGTTGTATTTTGATCGGTCAAACACCAATACTGCTGAAGCACTGTTTTCTGTTTCTAATTTCATGGTAAAACTAACCGGGTGGGTAATTCCTTTAATGGTAAGTTCTCCGTTTAATGTTTGAGAGTCACCCTCGGCTTTACCATTTTGCGTAACTTTTAATGTTGCCTCTTGATGATCAGAAACACCGAAAAAATCTTTCGACTTCAAATGTCCTTCCAATCTTTTTTTTCCGCCTCCTGAAAGATCTTCTACCGTTAAAGAGGTCATATTGACAACAAAACTGCCATTGGTGATAATATTGTTTTTGACCTCAATACTGCCACTGGAAAAATTTAGGTCTCCGTAGTGTTGTTTCCCAGTAATTTCCTCACCATACCAACGGATTTTACTATTGTCGGTATTCAAAGATTTCTCCTGAGCGACCCCTAAAGAAAAAGTTAAAAATGTAAAAACGAAAATTGAAATTTGTTTAAAATTATTTTTCATGACTATAAGTTTGTATTTAGTTATTAAGTGTTATTTTGTTAATTAAATTTCTAAGTAGCTTCTGCTCCTCAAATGAAAGTGGCTTTAATATTTCCGACTCGGTAATTTCAATTTTTTCATCTAAGTCTCCTAATAAGTCTAACCCTTTTTTGGTAATAAAAAGCTCGATTTTTCTCCTGTTTTCAGTGCAGATATCTCTTTCGACCAATTTTTTTTCAATCAGTTTGTCAATTAACCTTGTAGTATTACTCATTTTATGGATCATTCTTTGCTGAACCGTATTCAAATTAGCAGGTTTTCCCTTGCGACCTCGAAGAATTCTTAGTACATTGAATTGCTGAAGTGATATTTCAAATGGTTTTAAAGTATTGTTTAAATATTCTTCAGATTTGTTGCCCGCCTTAAGCATCCCAACAACAGTATTTTTAGCTATTTCAGTACTTTCAATCATTGTACAAACAAATTTTGTATGTACAAATATACACATAAACTTAACTTAATTACATAGATTTTATTTTTTTAATTGGTTAAGTCTCTTATTTTTGAATAAAAAACATATGGATTTATCACAAGAAGACTGGAAAAGTGAGTTCGAATCAGACGAAAATGCATTCTTATTAGATGTGAGAACCCCCGACGAATTTGAGGCTGGGCATATTCCAGACGCTACTTTGTTAAACATTAACGACCCTCAGAGCTTTATCGAAGGAATTAAAACACTGGATCTAACAAAAAACTATTATGTATATTGTCGTTCTGGAGCTAGAAGCGCGAAAGCCTGCCAAGTGATGAACCAAATCGGAATAGAAGTTACCAAAAACCTTTTGGGTGGCTTTATGGAATGGGAGGGAGAGACCGCCTGAGTTTAAAATTTTTTATTGTGACCCCAAATCAAAATGAAAGAGGACTTTCTGCACTATATATGGCGTTTTCAAAAATTTGACGATTCAAGTTTAACTACTGATAACGCTGAAGCGATCAAGGTAGTTAACCCTGGAATACCCAACCATGGCGGTGGCCCCGATTTTCTTCATGCTAAAGTTTGGATAGGTGAAACCTTATGGGCGGGGGCCGTAGAATTACATATTAAAGCATCTTCATGGTATCACCATCACCACCATATGGATAAAAATTATGATTCGGTCATCTTACATGTTGTTTGGGAATCAGATGTCGAGGTGTGTTATCCCTCTGGAAGAATTATCCCTTGTTTGGTTTTAAGTTCTCGTATTCACCCTCAACTTCTAAAGCAATATGACAAACAATTTAAAAAAAATCACAGTTGGATTCCCTGTGAAAAGCTTTTCAGCTCCTTTCCCCAAATCAAATGGCAAATTTGGAAAGAACGTCTTTATTTAGAGCGCCTCGAGCGTAAAACACTTCTCATTCATAACCTACTTAAAGCCAATAATAACGATTGGGAGGGAACGCTCTTTCAGCTCTTGGCAAAGAATTTTGGTTTAAACAGAAACGGCAATTTTTTCCTGAAATGGGCGCAACACATTCCCTTTTCAGTCTTGAGAAAAAACTTTTCTGATCCACAACGGTTGGAAGCCTTATTTTTTGGGATGTCAGGTTTATTGGAAGGCGATTTAAACAATCCTTACAAGAAAAAATTAAAATCTGACTTTGATTACTTAAAACAGAAATTTCAATTTACCCAAATCCCTGGATTTAAAGTAGAATTTAGTCGCTTACGCCCTCCCAATTTTCCAACCATTCGTCTTTCTCAACTCGCCCAATTTTATCATCTTAATCAACGTCCTTTCTCAAGTTTAATCGCTGCCAATCATTTAAAAGATTTGCATTGGATTTTAAAAGTTGGCGTTTCAGATTTTTGGAAAACTCACTTTACCTTTGATAAAGAAGGGAAATCGACCCCAAAAAAACTATCCAAGTCTTTTTTTGATTTATTGGTCATCAATACATTAATCCCAATGCGTTTTGCCTATTCTCAAAAACAGGGTTGGGTAGAAGATAAATTGGTGCTTCGGTGGATTGATGAAATTAAGACCGAACAAAACCATTACACTGAGGGTTTTTCCAAATTGGGCACTCAGGCAACTTCAGCTCTCGATTCTCAGGCCATGATTCAGCTGAAACAAAACTATTGCGATAAGAAAAATTGCTTGAAGTGTGCATTAGGATTTCATTTTATTAAAATTTCCCCTTAATTTCGAATAATGAATCGACTCAATTCCTTGCGACATTTTTTTGAAAAATACGGTTTTGCCGTTTCCACTAGATTGGCCGATTCTCTAGGAATGAACGTTAAAAGTGTTCGTCTTTTTTTTATATACGCTTCTTTCACGACCATTGTCGGCGGATTTATCATCTATTTAACGCTTGCTTTCTGGTTAAAATTAAAAGATATGATTTACACCAAAAGAACCTCTGTATTCGACTTGTGATTTGAACCGCCTTAGCCCCTCATTACTTTCCGCCTTAACCCTTATCCTACTCGTTTTCCTGATTGGTGTTTTAGGTTATTCTTTTTTATTACCCGACATAAGCATCATCGATGCGATCTACATGACTGCAATTACTATTAGTACCGTGGGTTTTGGTGAAATTGCCATATTGGATGCCAAGACCAAACTCTTTACCGTTTTTTTTATTTTAATCAGTTTGACAGTTTTTGCCTACGCAGTAAAAGAGATGACACAGTACTTTTTGAGTGTAAATATTTTTGAAAAAATGAAACAGAAAAAAATGAAAAAGTTAATCTCCTCATTTAATGATCATACCCTGATTTGTGGTTTTGGAAGAAATGGAAGACAAGCCGCTGATCGACTTGAAAAACATTCCCAAACTATTGTGGTTATTGAATCCGATCCACAAATAATTGCAGCTCATCAAGATCAATTTAATTTCCTTCAGGGTGATGCACGCCAGGATGACATATTAATTCAGGGAAACATCGATAAGGCTAAGCATCTGATCGTTGCCCTACCCAATGATGTTGATAATATCTTTGTCGTGCTTTCTGCTCGTGAGCTAAACCCTAATTTGAAAATAGTTAGTCGATTATCTGACCCCAACAATTTATCAAAGTTGAAAAATGCTGGCGCAGACCATATTATTATGCCCGAAAAGATCGGAGGAGATCACATGGCATCTCTGTTGATGGTACCAAATCTAATTCGTTTTTTGGAGGAGTTGAGCTGGTCAGGTGATGCTTCCCCTAATCTCGAGGAAATCGCTATTGATGATTTACCTAGTCAGTACCTTAACCGATCAATCGCAGATTTAGAAATTCACACAAAAACGAAATGTAACGTAATAGGCCTAAGAGATGACCAAAATCAGCTGACCATAAACCCAGCTGCTGACATAAAATTATTACCCAAAAGCATATTGATTATATTGGGAGATGTTAAGGCAATTAAGAAATTAAAACAAATGTTTGATTTGGATTAATTTGATTTTCATTTGCTTTTTAGCATATTGCATTAAACAACAAAACAATTCATGAAAAAAAAGACGCTACTATTTCCACTCATTTATACTGTTATTTTTTTAATAACCCCCATTTTCAGCTCAGCCCAGGAAATGGGTCTAGATGATAAAATAAATGAGGCATTTACCCCAATAGCAAACTGGTGGGGCAGTGTTGTTTTACATGATTTTCCAGGAACTTCAATTCCAACAATCATTATCTTATTGGTTGGTGGGGCATTATTTTTTACGCTTTACTTTGGCTTTGTTAATATTCGAAGAATTCCTACTGCCATTCAGACGGTAAGAGGGAAATATGACGCGCTCGATCATCACTCTTCTGGAGCTTCAGACTTAGCCATTGATGATGATATTAAAGACACCATTCACGATGAAAGTCAAGAGGGGGAGGTAAGTCACTTTCAGGCACTTGCTACCGCCGTATCGGGTACGGTTGGAAATGGAAATATTGCTGGTGTTGCATTAGCCATTGCGGTGGGTGGACCTGGTGCAACTTTCTGGATGATTTTATGTGGTTTGTTGGGAATGTCGACCAAATTCGTGGAATGTACCCTAGGTGTGAGATACAGAGATATTGGAGAAGATGGAACAGTTTATGGGGGTCCAATGTACTATCTGACCAAAGGGCTTAAAGAACGCGGTTTGGCTAAAATCGGAAAATTGCTTGCTATCATTTTCGCCGTACTTTGTATTGGCGCTTCTTTTGGAGGTGGTAACGCTGCTCAATCCAACCAAGCTGCCATGCAATTAGTCAGTTCATTTGGTCTTACAGGTGGGAGTGCCAGAACCATCATAGGAATAATTATGATGATTTTTGTTGGGATCATTATCATCGGGGGAATTAAAAGAATCGCTTCAGTAACAGAAAAAGTAGTACCATTCATGGCCTTGTCTTATGTATTGGCTTGTCTTTACATAATAATTACCAATTTCAGTTTTGTGGACGATGCTTTTGGAATGATTTTCACCCAAGCTTTCAATCCTCAAGCGGGACTTGGAGGACTACTAGGGGTTTTAATTACTGGGTTTAGGCGCGCAGCCTTCTCTAATGAAGCTGGCGCAGGATCTGCCTCCATCGCCCATTCAGCAGTAAAGACAAAATACCCAGCCTCGGAGGGATTGGTCGCATTATTAGAACCCTTTATTGATACGGTTGTAATCTGCACAATGACCGCCTTGGTAATAATTATTTTTAATGGAGACAATACTATCTTTGAATACGGTGGTGAAGGGGGTAGGGTGATAATTGATGGAGTAGCTGTTGAGGGAGCAGGAATCACCTCTGCTGCTTTTTCTCAGTACATTTCTTTTGCCGGTCCTTTCTTAACCATAGCCGTCGTTTTATTTGCTGTTTCTACCATGATTTCTTGGTCTTACTATGGTTTACAATCATGGATGTATTTATTTGGAAAGAGCAAGATTGCGGACCTGTCCTACAAAATTTTATTTTTGATTTTTGTTGTTATTGGTGCCGCAGGTGATATGTCCGCTGTCTGGACTTTTTCTGATGCGATGATATTAGCCTTAGTTTTCCCTAATATGGTTGGATTAATTTTACTTTATCCCAGGGTCAAAGAAGAGTTAGGCCGCTACCTATCTGCGATAAGGAAGATGAATAATAGCTAACAAAATGAAATCTTTTCGGCCCCATTTTTACTTGAGCAAAGCCCAACGCAATGCCTTATTGATATTGTCAATTCTTTTGATAGTTTCTCCTTTTATTATTAATTCATCATTAACAAAAAATAATAGGTCACTAAAAAAGGAAAAAATGGGATTTTACCAGAAATGGATTGATTCAGTTAAAGGAATTAAACCCCAAAATTATTCAAGTACCTACCCTTTCAACCCAAATTATTTGACAGACTACAGAGCATATACCCTTGGGCTGAGCATCGAATCAATTGATCGTTTAATGGCTTTTCGAAAAGAAGGTAACTACATTCGTTCTGCCGGTGAATTTAAGCGCGTCACTGCTGTAGATGATTCCCTATTCAAGCGTTTAAAACCTCTTTTGAAATTCCCTAATGCCCCCAAATCAAAAAAAACAGATGATGTTTGGGTAAAAAAAAAGGAAATCAATAGTTGTCAAGCTTCAGATTTGATCAAAGTATATGGAATAGGAGAAACGCTCTCCAAAAGGATAATTAAGTATCGAAAGTTTTTGGGAGGGTTCGCTAGTTTAGATCAACTATATGAAGTTTATGGACTAGATAGTGTGGTGGTTGACCGACTCATAAAAAAGTTTGAAATCACAATTTCACCGAAATTAGAGAAGGTTCAACTGTCAAACGCTTCTTTGAGTGATTTAGAAGCAATACCTTATTTAAATCGTCAAGAAGCAAAAAAAATTATACGCTACAGAACATTGCATCCATCAATGGTTAATGAGGATCTCCACAAGATTGCAGATTTTGACACATTGAAAATAAAGAGAATAAGCTTATATTTGTATTGATTAATATTGCTATGATTGAAATTGATAATGTGGTTGGGTTTAATCAAAACGAAACCCTAAAGATGGTGGCCGAGGCCGCCAAAGAATTCTCTGAACAGTACATTCGTCCTTACGTAATGGAATGGGATGAGAAGCAACATTTTCCGGCTGAAGTACTCCGGAAAGCCGGCTCCCTTGGCTTTATGGGTGTGTTAATTCCTGAAATTTATGGCGGTTCTGGTATGGGCTACCACGAATACATTAAAATTATTGAAGAAATAGCGAAGGTTGACCCTTCTATTGGATTATCTGTAGCTGCACACAATTCATTAGCTACCCAACATATTTATCTCTTCGGGAATGAGGAACAAAAATTGCGTTGGCTTCCGAAACTAGCTGCTGGAGAGTGGATAGGTGCATGGGGTCTGACTGAGCAGGGTACTGGTTCTGACGCCAAAGGAATGAATGCTACTGCTCGAAAAGAAGGTGATCACTGGGTGCTAAATGGAACTAAAAATTTCATCACACATGGAAAATCATGTGATGTTGCAGTTGTCATTTTCCGCGATGGTAAGAAGGGAGACAGTCATGGAATGACCTCTTTTGTAATTGAACAAGGAACACCAGGGTTTAGCGCTGGTAAAGTTGAAAATAAATTAGGTATGCGTGCCTCGGAGACCGCTGAATTGGTTTTTGATAATTGTATCGTTCCCGATAGCAATCGTTTGGGAGCAGTTGGAGATGGATTTATACAATCCATGAAAATACTTGATGGTGGAAGAATTTCAATAGCGGCTTTGTCTTTGGGCGTCGCCAAAGGAGCTTTTGAAGCCTCAGTAAAATATTCCAAAGAAAGAGAACAATTTGGTAAGCCAATTGGAAGCTTTCAGGGGATTGGATTTAAATTGGCACAGATGGCTACAGAAATTGAGGCTGCTACCCTGCTGACCCACAAGGCAGGAGAGGAAAAAAACCAAGAAAAAAACGTAACTCAGATCGGAGCAATGGCAAAGTTGTTTGCCTCTGAAGTTTGCGTAAAAACTGCTAACGAGGCGGTACAAATTCACGGAGGATACGGCTTTACAAAAGATTACCCAGTCGAGAAATTTCTAAGAGATTCAAAACTTTGCACCATTGGCGAAGGCACCAGCGAGATACAAAAGGTTGTAATTTCTAGGAATCTTCTCAAAAAATAAAATTATACTTTATCTGACTTGATATTGTGATTCTATCACTATATTTGCACACCATTATGAAAGGAGGTGCCAAATTATGTTAATTATACCAGTTAAAGACGGAGAAAATATTGATAGAGCCTTAAAGCGTTTCAAGCGGAAGTTTGATAGAACAGGAGGTATGCGTCAGTTGAGATCTCGAAAAGAATTTGTTAAACCTTCAGTGAGAAATCGCGACAAGATCAAGAAAGCCATTTATATCCAACGTTTGAGGGATTTAGAAAACCAATAGGCTTTTAATTAACACCATATAGACGTTGTAAGTCATAAGTTTCCTAACTTTGATTTATAACGTTTTTTTTATGTCAGTTGATCGCTTTTTGGATTACATAACTCACGAAAAAAAATATTCCCCTCACACCTGTATCGCTTACAAAAAAAATCTAATTGATTTTCAGGCTTTTTGTGCTGAAAATTTTGATTTGGAAGAAATTGAGCGAGTGAGTTATAATCATATCAGATCTTGGATTGTTTTTTTAGTTGAAAACCAAAACAGCAATCGTACAATTAATAGAAAAGTTTCTGTGCTAAGGTCGTATTTTAAATTTCTCCTTAAGACCGAAACCATCGAACTTTCTCCGCTTAAACAGCACAGACCGCTTAAAGTTTCCAAAAAAATCAACGTCCCCTTTTCGCTTGATGAGGTGGCTCAATTATTGGATGGAAATCTGTTTTCTAAAGATTACCTAGGGATTTTGGAAAAAACAATAATCACACTTTTGTATTACACGGGCATAAGAAGGCAAGAATTGATTGACCTTAAAACTGATGCTGTTGATTTATACTCAGAGGCAATCAAAGTAAAGGGGAAGCGAAACAAAGAGCGTATTATCCCATTATTGCCAGAGGTAATTACATCCTTAAAATTGTATTTATTCGAAAAAAATAAAATTTCTGAGTTGATTGACCAAAACTATTTTTTCTGTTCACCAACTGGAATAAAACTAAATGAAGGATTTGTATACAATACCGTAAATCATTACTTTAGTATAGTATCGACTAAAGTTAAGAAAAGTCCTCATATATTACGTCACAGTTTCGCAACCCATCTTTTAAATAATGGTGCGGATTTAAACGCGGTCAAAGAGTTGCTAGGGCATGAAAGTGTCGCAGCAACCCAAATATATACACATGGAAGCTTGAAGAAGATACAGGAGGTATATAAAAAAGCCCATCCTAGAGGAAAGAATTCAGACTAGCCAAAAAAAGTATGCATATGAACATCAATTTTCAATCCGTCAATTACACTGCAGATGTTAAATTAATTGAATTTGCAGAAAAAAGAATTCAAAAAATCAGTCAGTTTTATGTCAATATCGTGGACGTTTACGTTTATACTAAAGTAGAAAACACCTCCGATCGCATCAATAAAGTGGTCGAACTGAAAATAGGCATACCAGGAGATTATGTGGTGGTTAAAAAGAAAGCAAAAAGCTTTGAAGAGGCAATAAATTCAGCTGCGGACTCAGCAGAAAGAGTTCTTAAAAGACGTAAAGAAAAACAAAGACAGTTAGGTTGATTAACAGTCAAGTGTTCAAACCAGTTAATTTTACAATGGTTTACTATTAAAAGAAACCCAGCTATTCTTATCTATTGCCATGGGATTTTTCCACCGATTTGAATTTGTTTCATTAAAATTTGATTCATTTCGTTAAACACCTCAGGTTTGGCGTCGATTAAGTTAATTTGCTCGAATGGATCGGATTTTAAATCGTATAACTCATATTTTTCTTGGGGATTATTTTGAAGCAATTTCCAGTTACCTTTTCTGATTGCGTTAATTGTTTTTCCTCCATATTTTTTTCCACCCTCTCTCCTAATAAAGTACATGGTCCTATCATTTTGGGAATTAACACTTGGTGAAAAAAGTTCATCGGTAAAGCTTACACCATCGATTTCGATTTGCTTTTTTGATCCAGCAATTTCCAATATGGTTGGAAATAAATCGGCCGACATCAAGGTTTTATTTGAAGTCTGATTTTTTTTGATGGTGTTTTTCCAGCTAATTACTGTAGGTACTCTTAAACCTCCCTCATAAACACTTTGTTTCCCATCTCTATAGGGACCATTATTTGCTAAACTCGGATTATGACCACCATTATCACTGGTGAAGATTATCAAGGTGTTATTCAATTGATTTGTGTCCTCCAAAGCTTTTAGAACATCTCCAATTCCCTTGTCCATATGTTCAATAAAAGCGACTAATTTAGCACGCGTAGAATCTATTTTTTTTTCTCTGGACAATACTTTATCTAAATATTTTTTTGGCGGTTGTACTGGAAAATGGGGTGCATTATAAGCCAAATACAGAAAAAAAGGTTTATCATTTTTTTGCTGGGATTTAATATAATCGACAGACCATTGTGTAAATAAGTCAGTAGCATGCCCTGCTACGGATATGGTTTGTTTATTTCGTCTCATGTAATTGATACCATGCCTTAGATGATTCCAGTAATCATCCATCATATCTCCCAACCAACCATGAAAAAATTTAAAGCCTCTTTCATTTGGCGTATTTGGTGTATCAATACCCAAATGCCATTTTCCAATCAATGCAGTATTATAACCTAAATCATTAAGCTCTGCAGGCAGAATATTAATGTCAGTTCTTAGGCTTCCCCAGCTATTAAGGGAATTCGTTCTGATCACTCCAGGAACCCCTGCATGGTCTGGATAAAGCCCAGTCATGATTGACGCCCTGGTGGGCGAACAAACAGGTGAATTCGCATAAAAATTATCAAATCTAATTCCCATTGCACTTATCTTATCAATATGGGGAGTTTTTATATCGCTTGTGCCATAATAAGAAACATCGTGATATCCTTGATCATCTGAAACGATAAGTAAAATATTTGGCTTAGAGGACTCCGTTTGACCTTGACAATAAGAAGTGTAAGAATTAATAAATAAAATTAAAAAACTCAATGCATTTGATATTTTCAATTCGAAAGACATAATCTTAAAATTTTGATTTTATTGTTTTATAGTATTATTCCAAATAATATGGACTGAAATTTAATTAAAACCGATTAATTTTTTTGATGTGCGTTTATTTAATCACAATAATTTGAAATATAAGCAGTGCCGGATAAATACTTTGAACTTCAAATAAAAAATTTTTAAACTTGCACATTACTACAAAAAAATTCTTTGGTCAACATTTAATTTTATTATAGTATTCTTCTATATTTGCAGACCGTTTTTACGGACTTTTTTTTTAAAAAGAAATGCCGATGTAGCTCAGCTGGCTAGAGCAGCTGATTTGTAATCAGCA
>CENP01145522.1_pt1 | contig 12446 bp, 19 predicted proteins | sample 361281 | NCBI WGS metagenome assembly CENP01 (sample SAMEA2591122, study PRJEB7988) | marine metagenome | biome: marine biome (ENVO:00000447); feature: deep chlorophyll maximum layer (ENVO:xxxxxxxx); material: saline water (ENVO:00002010), including plankton (ENVO:xxxxxxxx) | depth 70 m
CATAGTAGAAGTTATACCTATATAATTAAAAATTTATATTCAAATCCTAATGAAGTATTTGATACAATTATTAAAGATGACAAGATTGAAAAAAGAAGTCAATCAGTTACAAAAACTTATGACGATTTAATTGAAATGGGTTACAGATGGCATTTAACACCAGAAAAAGTTGACCTATACGAATTAAAAAAGAAAATGTATCTTGCAATGGTAACCGTGAATATACTAGAGGGTTTAAGATTCTATGTTTCGTTTGCATGTTCATTTGCTTTTGGTGAACTAAAACTTTTAGAAGGTTCTGCTAAGATTATTTCTTTTATTGCAAGAGATGAAAGTCAACACCTTGCAATGTCGCAAACTATCATCAATAACTGGCATGACCGTAATGATGATAAAGACATGTCAAAGATTAGAAAGGAATGTGAAAAAGAAGTCTATCAAATGTATGATGACGCATTACAGGAGGAGAAGCGTTGGGCAACATATCTATTTTCAAAAGGTTCAATGATTGGACTATCAGAAAAGCTGTTACACCAGTTTGTAGAATACATGGCGAACAGGCGTATGAAAGGAATAGGCCTAGAACCGAGATACGAACAAAAAACAAATCCGTTACCATGGGTAGACCATTGGTTAAACAGCAAGTCTTTACAAAACGCACCACAGGAAACAGAGATTGAATCTTATGTTATTGGTGGTATCAAACAAGATGTTAAAAAAGACCAATTCAAAAAATTTAAATTATAATGGTTAAAGAAAAACGCTCAAAATCGTGTTCTTCCTGCGAAACTAAATATACCATAGTATGGGATATTGAAGAGCAGGATTTAGAACCTCTTACATGTCCTTTCTGTGGATTTGAAGTAGAAGAAGTGCAAGAGGATGAAAACGAGCATGATGAACACGAAAGCGAAGACGATAATTGGGATTGATTATAGTTTAACCAGTCCTGCTGTTTGTATAACAGACGATTGTAAATTTGTTAATAGTCATTTCTATTACTTAACTAATAGAAAAAAATACATAGGTAAGATGATGAATAACATTGAAGGTTTTGAACACGAAGAATATACCGATAATATAAAAAGATTTAAAAATATTTCAAACTTTGTCTTTCATGTTCTTGGAAGACATATCTCACCAAAAATAGGATTTAGAAGTATCAATAAAATTTTTATTGAGGGTTATTCTTTTGGTTCTAAAGGTCAAGGTTTATTTCAGATTGCCGAAAATTGTGGTATCTTAAAATACAGATTAATGGACTCACATATACCTTATGATACAATTGTACCTAGTGTTGTAAAAAAAGGTGCTACAGGAAAAGGTAATGCTGATAAAGAAAAGATGTATGAGGCATTTTGTAAAGACACAAAAACAAATTTAAAAAAAATATTTGATACTGAAAAGGTCGGCAATCCTATATCAGACATTGTTGATTCATTTTATATTGCAAAGTTAGGTTATGAAAGTATTAAGAGCAAGTAAACACCCTACATTTCCAAGACTACCAAACATAAAAGTAGATGTTGTTGATTTAAATGATATTGAATTGACGGCAGCTATGAAGTGGTTGATGAAGAGATATAAACCATTTGAAGAAAGTTGTTTACGAACTGGTATGTTATACCCTATTACATATACTGATTATGCTCACTATTGGGAACCTATGAGAACTGACAGATGGCCTACTTTATGGGACAAATATGTGGTACATAATGGTAATAAGAGAGTTTATTTTGCAAAACAAAATGGTTATACTCATATAGAGGGTTGGTTTGTTGATTGTAAAGATACAAAAGATATCATAGTTAGAACCACATATATGGGAAAGGAAGATTATCCTCTATGATGGTATTTGATGTAAAAAAATCTTCATCACCTTTTGTAAATAAATTTGCAAGAAACTATAGTCCTATTTGTTTCAATAACAAAGAGGGTGAGGGAGAAAAGTTTTACAATTATACATGGCCTGAATGGGACGGAGATATTCCAAAAGACCAAGAGGTAGTCTTTCAAGGTTTAATTAGAGGTACAAAAGAAGTTTACGATAAATGTCAAGAACTAGATAGAAATTTTTATTACCTAGACCAACCTTATTTCTTCATGTCATCTTATAAAGAACACCCAGCATTTAATGATAGATGGTATAGAGTGATAAAAAATAATACTCAAAAAACTTTTATTGATAAGACACCTAGAAATAAAAGAAGATATGAAAGATTAGTTGAAAGAATTAAATTATTTCCTAAAGCATTGAATGAAATAACTTTAAAACCATGGCAATATGACGGTAAACATATATTAGTTATACCACCAAGTTATCATACAGCCAAATGGTATGATTTAGATAGACATGATTGGGAAAAATATTATGTCAATGAATTGAAGAAACACACTAAAAGAGAAATAAGAGTTAGACATAAGTTTAAAAATAACGCAGACGATATAACACAAGCAAAAAAGAACGGCACAGATTTGTATGATGATTTAAAAGATTGTCATGCTATGGTGTCTTTCCATTCTATGTGTGCCTCTCAAGCAGTAGTGCATGGCATACCTAGTTTCTGTAGTGAACATAGTCCGGCATGGCCTGTAAGTTTGAGTTTAAAAGAATTAGACCAAATTGAAGACCCTTTATATTCTGGTGAAAGAGAATATTGGTTGTACTCATTAGTAGGTTCACAATTTACAGAAACAGAAATGGCAAGTGGCAACGCATATAGATATATAAACGGAGAAAACATATGAGAAAAATAATTGATTTCTTTAAGTCTATCTACAAAAACTGGAAGGCTAAAAGAGAACTTAAAAAACAGGACCCTTTTATTTACAAATGAGAATACTAGGTATAAATTGTTTAAACCATGACGCAGCTATGGCCGTTGTAGATGGTAAGGAAATATTGTGGGCTGCTCATGCTGAACGATATTCACAAATTAAGAATGACCATTATCTTAATTGGGAAATTGTAAACGAAGCAATGAGTTATGGTCCTTTTGACCTTGTAGTTTACTATGAGAAACCATGGTTGAAAAAATGGCGACAATTAAAAGCAGGTCAATACAAGTATGCTTTTGATTATAAAGAATTACCAAGTGTTTATCTAAAACAATTTGGTATCAAGATTGATGAATATGTAAAACACCATCATTCACACATGGCAGGTGGTTATTATACAGCACCATTTGAAGACGCAATGACATTGACGATAGACGCCATCGGAGAAATGGAAACTATGACGGTATGGGATAATGAAAAGATGATTGCTCGTCAACAATATCCTTTATCATTAGGTTTATTATATTCTGCCGTTACACAAAGAATAGGTTTGAAACCTAACGAAGAAGAATATATCACTATGGGTATGGCTGCTTATGGTAAACCTAATCTTACTGAACATATGAAAAAGTTTTTATTAAAAAGAAACAATCATAAAGGTATAGGTCATTATATAGAGTGGGCAAAAGATTACGATTTAGCTGCTTCTGTACAAAAAGTTTATGAAGAAGAACTAGAAAGAATTGTAAAAAAATATTGCAGAAAAATTAATTTAGTAATAAGTGGTGGCTGTGCCTTAAATTGTGTTGCAAATAGTAATCTAAAAAGAAACATCTGGATTATGCCAAATCCTGGCGATAGTGGTTCATCATTAGGCTGTATACCTGCTGTTACAAAAGAAAGATTAAACTGGAAAGGACCTTTCCTAGGTTTCAATATTGAAGGCGAATACCCTATAGACACTATTATAAAAGAATTAGAAACAAATAAAATGGTGGGTGTTGCAAACGGCAGAGCAGAGTTTGGACCTAGAGCATTAGGTAATAGAAGTTTATTGGCCGACCCTAGAGGACCTGAAGTAAAAGATATGGTCAATGAAATAAAGAAAAGACAAAAGTTTAGACCTTTTGCACCTGCTATTTTACTAGAAGATGTACATGATTATTTTGACATGCCACAACCTACAAGTCCTTATATGCAGTTTGTTGGTACATGTAAATACCCTAAAGAGTTTCCAGCAATCATTCATGCTGATGGTACAAGTAGAGTGCAAACGGTAACTAAAGAAGACAACGAGGGTTTTTACAATTTATTAAAAACTTGGAAAGATAAGACAGGTTGTCCTATGCTTTTAAATACAAGCCTAAATATTAAAGGTAAACCAATGGTGAATAATTTATGGCATGCCAGAGATTTTGAGAGGAAATATAATGTCAAAGTTGTATAATTTAGGTTGTAGTTTTGCGTATGGTAATTGTGTACCAGAAAAAAATAAACTATGCGATATACATATAAGTCCAGGCACCTTAATTGCAAAGCATTTAGGTTATGAAGAAGTTAACCTTGCATGTAATGGTAATAGTCTTGACGGAGTATTAAGAAGATTATATACATGGCATTTTGAGAAAGATGGTATTATTCTTATAGGTGTACCACCTGCTGGTAGATTTCAAGTTGTACATCCAAGTGAACAACATACAAACAAAGAAAGAAACTCTAAAGCAAAACTATTCGGTAGAAATACAGAGGCTGAAGAATGTATCAGATATGCATACACAAAAGGTCCAGTAAATCAATTACAACAAACACACAATAAAAAACTTCTTAAAGTATATCCTGATTATTTTTATAGTATAAAATGGGCTGGTGAAAAAATCAAACATATAGATGTCAATGAAACTGCCAGTTATTTACTTAATTTTAATCTTGTTAAAATACAGACAAGATTGAAAGAACTTGGTCTAAAATATTACCTATATAATTCTATAGGTTTTAATTATAAGCCAATTAACCAGGAGACAATTGAACTTCAAGAACAGGTAGATTTGTCTTCTTACTATGAACCAGAGAATGATATGTTTTCATTAGTTAAAACAGATGAGAAATATCAACTCGCAGATGGAGACCTACATCCGAATCATTTGGCCTATGAAGTTTGGTCAAAAGGATTTATTGAATGGTTAAATGGAAAACAATGAGTTATACAAGATTATTTGAAAGTTTAAGCAACGCAACAAGACACGACAATCCATGGGAATATTTTACCTTTGGCAAATCACTATCACCTCAACAAATAGAAGAAATAAAAAATGCCCATATTAATAGAGATGGTGTATTACATGACGGTACAAGGTCAGGTTATAAAGAAGGTGTTGAAAAACAAAATCATAAATTAAGAGAGTATATTACTAAAGAAAATGCCGACAAATATCCTGCTCTAACAGAATTTGTGGAAGAGTTGCAAAGTAAACCTATCAGAGAGATTATCGCAAAGATGGTAGGTAATAAGGAAGAATTTAAAGGTTCATATGTAAGACTAGAAGTCTTAAATGATACAAAAGGATTTTATTTAAAACCTCATTGTGATATACCAGAAAAATTAATATCAAGTTTAATTTATATTAATCAAACAGGCGAGAATGTAAATTTAGGTACAGATTTATATAATGAAGATTTAGCATTGATTGATACCGTACCTTTCTGGCATAACTATGGTTATATCTTTCATGGTCCTAATAAGTGGCATGGCATGGAAGAAGGAAAAGAAATACAAATAGAAAGAAGAGGAATACAATTAAATTATGTTACCTTCAAAACCGACTGGCCAGTACACTAATTACGATTGGTGTAAGGAAACTTACCTGGCTGCTAAACCACATGTAAAAGAATTTAGAGTTGCAATTGATGTAGGTTGCCGTGATGGTGATTTTACAAAAATTATGTTAGATGACTTTGAGTTTGTACACGCCTTTGATTACAGAAATAGAATGAAAGGTTTAGACAATAACAAAAGATATGGATATTATCAAGTTGCATTAGGCGACATAAATAAAGATGATGTTGAGGCATACAAAGGCACCATTGGTAAAAAAGGTAGAAAAGACTCTATCAAAGTAAAACAAAAAAAACTAGATGATTATAATTTTTCAAATGTTGACTTGATAAAGATGGATGTTGAAGGCTATGAAATGAATGTTATCAAAGGTGCAGTTGCAACAATAGATAAAAACAATCCTGTTTTAATTATAGAAGACAATGGCGATACAGGACATGACGCATTAAACTTTCTTCTATCAATTGGATATAAAGTAAAAAGGAAATTTGAGAAACCAAATCCTTTAGATATAGTGTTAGTGAGGTAAAAATGGAAGAACAACAACTATTTAATAAAATGAAAGAGATTGAGGCAGAATATCTGAAACCTCACGATTTCGCAAAATTTAATAACTACTGGTTACCAAGAGAGGTAGTTGAACAAAGTACAAATGTATTATCATATGGTGTACATAGAGATGTAGGTTTTGAGCAGGAGATGTGTGAACTAAATCCTAATTTAAATATACATCTATATGACCCTACACCAGATACGATAAAAATGTGGGAAGGTAGTTTTCCACATAAAGATAAAATGACATATCATAAAAAAGCATATGCTCATTTTACTGGAGAGATGAATTTTTATTACAACAAAAATGACTTGACAAAATGTTATTCATTATTACCATTACCACAATTAGGTGATGGTGCAGACTTTATAACGGTAGATACAATCAATTTAGCAGATAGTTTAAATGATGTTGATGGTAAAGTTGATATTATGAAAGCAGATATAGAAGGTGTGTGGTATGATTTCTGTAGAGAAGTATTAGATTTAAAGGTAGATTTCAAAGCATTAGCTATTGAGTTTGAAGTAAAACTTATTAATAATGATTTAAGTATTAAAAACTATGAAGAACTACTTAAAGAATTTAAATCAAAAGGTTATGATTTATATTTAAATAGACCAAGAAATAAAATTTTAAGTGAAGCAATAATATTAAAGAAATGAAAAAAGTAAACGGCTGGTGGTTACCAGATGACGACAAACATATCGCTGAGAAGATAGAAGAAGATACTCGTATGAATAGAGGTGCTGGTTTTCAGACCGAACAACGAGATTATTCTTTAGCATTAGCAGCTAAGTTTTCTAAAAGAAGAAGATTAGCGATTGATATTGGTGGTCATGTTGGGTTATGGTCAGTTGATTTAGCAGAATTTTTTGATGGTGTATGGATATTTGAACCTGTTCCTCAATTCAGAGAGTGTTTAGTAAAAAACTTAAAAAGTAAACTTAAAAAGAAAAATTATAGAATAGAACCATTAGCTTTAGGTAATAAGTTTAATCAAGATGTAAAACTAAAACTAGGTGGCGATAATTCAGGTGATACACATATTAGTGATGAAGGAGAAATTTCTGTACCAATTAAGAAGTTAGATAGTTATGGTTTAAAAGATGTAGATTATATCAAGATAGACGCTGAAGGATATGAACTAGAAGTTTTAAAAGGTGCAGAATGGACACTAGCAGAAAATAAACCAATGGTGGTTGTAGAAATAAAAGATAAACATTTTAAAAGATATGGTACAGAGTTTTTAGATGGTGTAAAAAAACATATGGAAGATAGAGGTTACTATATTGAGAATGTTATTAATTCAGAGGCATTTTTTGTACATAAATCTCAACAAGTAAGAGAGTTTATGAATCAAAAAGTATATGCTAGGGAGCATGGCAAATGAAAATAGCAGTTGTTACTACAATGAATCAAAGATTGTATGATGAATACGGTCATAGATTTCTTGAAACATACAATTGGCCTTTTGATTGTTTTATATATCACGAAGACAGAATGGAAGCAGTTATAGACCAACATCATTATGGTAAAGATGGTAAAACTCCATTCTTTTATAGAGATTTGTTTAGAGAAACACCACAATGTAAAAAGTTTATAGACAGAAATAGTCATAGACAAATAACAGATAAGAGAAAAGATTTTTGGAAAGATGGTGTCAGATTTTGTTATAAAGTTTATGCATATACAGATTTTCTAGCAACGCATAGAGATTATGATGGTGTTATTTGTATAGACGCAGATAGTGTATTTTATAAAAGAATAGACGCAGAGTGGATTAAAAAATATATTCATAGAGATGATTGTATGATGACTTATCTTGGTAGACCAGTTTATACAGAATGTGGATTTTTATATTTTAATATGAAACACCAGTATGTAAAATTATATGCTGAAGAAATGGCAAGAATGTATACCGAAGATTTAATTTATAAAGAGAAACAACAACATGATAGTTGGATTTGGGATGTAGTTAGATTGAGATTTGAGAAACAACACTTTGTTAAAAACTTTAACATAGGTGATAATAAGAATGGTCATGTACAAGCAAGGTCTATATTAGGTCCTGTTTATGACCACACAAAAGGTTTAAGAAAAAATACAGGTAAAAGTCCGGAGGCAAGAACATGAAAGCAGGAAAAATATGGGGTCAAACAGAGTTAGTACATGCTAATGGAGTATTAGAGTTTCATAGAATAGAGTTTAAAAAAGGAGTTGCTTGTTCTAAACATAAACATGACTTCAAATGGAATGGTTTTTTTGTAGAGAAAGGTAAAATGTTAGTCAGAGTATGGCAGAAAGATTATGACCTAGTAGATGAAACTATTTTAAAAGCAGGTGATTTTACAAGAGTTAAACCTGGTGTGTTTCACCAGTTTGAAGGATTAGAGGACGGCGTGGCATTTGAGTTATATTGGGCAGAGTTTGACCATAATGACATACAAAGAGAATCAGTAGGTCATAAAGTTGAAAAATCTAAAACATTATCTGAAACAATGCAAGATAATTTAGAACCTATTGATGATGACGCATATACAAATGAGGCAATATGATGATAAATGTTTTTATTGGTTATGATGAGGGCGAAAAAGTTGCCTTTCATGTATTAGCAGAGAGTATTAGAAAACATGCTAGCGAACCAGTATCTATTACACCTTTATGTTATACACAAATAAAAGAATTTACCAGAGAAAAACAACCTAATCAATCTACAGACTTTGCTTTTAGTAGGTTTATGGTACCATATTTGAGTAACTATAAAGGTTGGTCTATTTTTATGGATTGTGATATGTTATTCAGAGGTGATATTGTAGAATTATGGAATATGAGAATATTTAAATATTCTGTAATGTGTTGTCAACATGATTATGTACCAAAAGAGGGTAAAAAATTCAGAGGTGCTACGAATCAAGCATTTCCTAAAAAGAATTGGTCTAGTTTGATGTTATTTCATAATATAATGTGTACTAAATTAACACCAGATTATGTAAATACGGCAACAGGTTTAGAATTACACCAGTTTAAATGGTTGCCAAATGATTTGGCATGTGGTAGTATACCACTTGAATGGAACTGGCTAGTTGGTGAATACGACTATAACGAGAACGCTAAGAATGTTCACTATACACTAGGCGGTCCTTATTTTAAAGACTACAAAGATTGCGACTATGCAGACGAATGGTTTAAAGTTTATAACGAGTTAAAGCGGATTGATTTATGAAGTTAGTTAAAGATAAAGTAAATGATTTTTACAGGTGGGTAAAAGGTACTGAACTTGTTGAATTAGACGACATTGATGTATCAGAGGATCCTGTAAGACCAGAGTTGACATTAGGTTGGCGTATAACTCATGGTCGTAAAATCTTTGGATTACAATATGATAAAGAAATAGAAGGAATTATATGCCTTGCTTTTACAAATGACATACCAACTACCGTAAAAGAAATGGATATGATGAGCGAACTTGCACACATCAAGAACGAAAAAAATATTGCTATCGCATACACCGTCTGGTCGAGAAAAAGAGGTGCAGGCAAAGAAATTATAAATAAGGTTTTAGAACATGCGAAGCAAATTGGTATTCAAAGAGTTGTTACATTATCTCCTTTGACGCCTATGGCAACACATTTTCACATTAGAAACGGCGCAAAGCAGATTAACATTAACGAGGACACACAAAACTTTGAATATGAGCTTATCAATTAGAAAATTCATTGTAAAATTGCGAATGTGGTATGCAGATGTAAGAGGTCATCACGGTAAGAAATGGAATTACGAACCGGGAGATTATTACATGGGCAGACATTTAAACAGACGCAATGATAAAAACACATAAAATAGGTTGGCAACATTGCCTATCACATCAACTCTGGCCAGCAATTGAAAAAGGTTGGCAAGATGAAGGCCGTCCTGTACACTTCTTTTGGGGTTTAGCAGGTAATAATATTAGAGAAATACAGAGATGTATAGATTTTGGCATTGAATGGTGGTATGTTGATGTTGGTTACCTCACACAACAAATAACTAGATATCCCGAACCTAAAATACACGATTACGACAAAACATATTTCAGAATATGTAAAGGTAATATTCATACTATAAGATGTAAAGTTGGTGATGGTACAAGAGTATCAAAACTAGAAAGTCAAGGTATAGATTGTCTATTCAAAGGTTGGGGTGGTGGTGAAACTAAACATATATTATTAGCACCATCATCACCTACGGTAACTCATCATATTAATGGCATGACTCAAGAAAAATGGGTAGATGAAGTTACAACTGAAATTAGAAAAGTTACAGACATGCCAATCAAGTTTAGAAATAAACCTAGACCAGGAAATGAATGGTGGGAAACTGATATTAGAGATAACTTCAAAGATTGTCATGCCTTGGTAACTAATATGTCATTAGCGGCTGTTGACGCAGTAATAAACATGGTGCCTGTATTTACACACCAAAGACATATATGTAGTTTTATCTCAAGCAAAGACTTATCTAAAATAAATAAACCTATGAAACCAGGTCATAAGACCATGAATGAGTGGATTAAAATGGTTGCAGATAACCAGTTTACCCTACAAGAAATAGAGAGTGGTATTGCTTATGAGATACTTAAAAAACAAATATAGATGGATAGGATTTTCACTTGCTGTTATAAGTGTTTTTATCTTATCAGCTGCTAATGTATCAACACAATGGATTGGTTGGTCTTTTAGTGTAGTAGCCTGTGTAATGTGGGTGTATTTTGGTTATAAAGATAAAGATTGGCCTAGAACTTTGATGGAATGTATGTATTTGATATTGTCATTAAGAGCAGTATTTAATTGGTTAGGTATATGATTGAAAAAATTATTGCAAGAGGTGAAGAATTAAAAACATTACAAGGGCATGATAGATTACAATATCTGGTAGACTTAGCAAAAGAAGTAAAACCATTATCAGATAATGAAAAAATTGATGAAAATAAAATAAGAGGTTGTGCTAGTAATTTATGGGTAGTAGGTGAAAAAAACAAAGATAATACAATGTCATATAAACATGATGGTGACGCTTTTATTACCAAAGGCACAGCAAAAATTATATTAGATATTGTAAATGGTGAAAAAGCAGACGATATAAGTAAATTAAAATTAGAAGATTTTAAGCATTTAGGTATTAGAGAATTGTTAACAATGCAAAGACAAGTGGGTTTTGCAAGTTTGATTGAAAAAGTGATAAGGATAGCTGATGAATAATTTTGTTTGTGTATGTTATGGTGACAAATATGCCGTAGAGTATGTTCAAAAACTTTATAATATGGTATCAAGAAACACCAATCATTTAGTAAACTTTTATGTATTTACCGACCATGTGAAGATGAACAAGATGGTAAATGGTGGTAGATTATATGTAAAACAATTTCCCGAACATGATTTACAAGGTTGGTGGAATAAAATGCAGTTATTTCATCCAGATTTACAATTACCAGGTAATACTTTGTACATGGATTTAGATGTAGTTATAACAGAAAACATTGATTGTTTCTATGACTATGAACCAGGTATAGATTTTGTAGGTATGAATGACTTTAATCCTTGTACTGGTTTGTGGAACTCTAGTATTATGAGATTTAATCATTCAAAAGTTTCACATGAGGTGTGGAAAAGATTTGTGGAAAATAGACCTGAATGGTTGAAAAGGTTTCCTGGTGACCAAAACCTTATTTCTCATCTCCTAAAAGAAAATTCGGAGGGAAGGGTGTCCGTCTCCTCATTTCCTGACTCGTGGACACAATCTTATAAGTGGTATGACCGAAAAGGTAATAGATATTCAAGACAGGATATGACCTTTGAACATAATGGCGAATCGTTGGTAACCGTGTTTCACGGACAGCCAAATCCACATGAATCAGACAAGGAATGGATAAAAAACGCATGGAAATAGTATGTCATTTCTGTCGCAGCTCGGTAACCCTTACCAGGTAACAAAAAAAACTTCAAAAAAAGCGCTTTTTTCGCTTGCTTTCTATGGTGGAACCTGTATAGTGTATGTATGAATAAAGAAAAAAACACTATGAAAGGTAAACATTATGAGTAAGACTAAACAATGGGCATGGGATAGTGCCGAGAAAGAAGTTGATGATATCATCAAGAATTTAAAGAGTGGTATTATTGACAAAGTAAAAGCGAAAGCTGAGATACTTAAAGTTGATAACCTAGACTTGGTTGATATTGATGAATACAATATTGATGAAGTTATTGAATACGAAATGAACGCTTAATGAAAGAATCAACAATACAT
>CENP01210974.1_pt1 | contig 12444 bp, 10 predicted proteins | sample 361281 | NCBI WGS metagenome assembly CENP01 (sample SAMEA2591122, study PRJEB7988) | marine metagenome | biome: marine biome (ENVO:00000447); feature: deep chlorophyll maximum layer (ENVO:xxxxxxxx); material: saline water (ENVO:00002010), including plankton (ENVO:xxxxxxxx) | depth 70 m
TAGCTTTTTTTATTATTTTTTTTCTTTTAAGAGATAAATATTCAATGAAAAGAAAAAAAATTTAAACTACTTAATATTTTTTATTTTCTTAGAAAATTTTCTTTCTATATAAATATGATCAACTATCTTTGAGTTAGACTTATATAAGTTGACAGTTTTTTTTAACGATTTTTTAACACCTAACGAGTCATAACTATTTAACAAAAGCTTTAAATTTTTTAACTCTATGTCTAATAATTTAAATGGAATAAAATAATCACTAGCTTTAAGTATTTTTGGATGTTTGGTTTTTTTAGGTTTTTCACCAAGTAATAACTCTTCATATAATTTTTCACCTGATCTTAACCCTATTATTTTAATTTCAATATCACCATCTGGATTTTCACTGTTCTTAAGTGTTAAACCTGATAAAGTAATCATTTTATTTATTAAATCTAATATTTTAACACTTTCGCCCATATCGAGAACAAATACCTCTGATGACTTTCCCATAGCACCAGCTTGTATAACTAATTGAGCAGCCTCAGGTATGGTCATAAAATAACGAGTAACATCTTTATCAGTTAAAGTAATTGGCCCACCCTCTTGTATCTGTTTTTTAAATTTTGGAATCACTGAGCCTGATGAGTCTAATACGTTGCCAAAACGAACTATTGCAAAATTAGTAACATTGCTTTTGTAATGTTCGGAAATTCCTTGAACACAAAGTTCAGCTAATCTTTTAGAGGCTCCCATAATGTTCGTAGGTCTTACCGCTTTATCACTAGAAATTAATACAAAATTTGAAACTTTTTTACTTACAGAGGCTTTTGCTATTGCTAAAGTACTGAAGACATTATTTTTAACACCTGAACAAATATTTTCTTCAACTAATGGCACATGTTTATAAGCAGCAGAATGGTAAACTGTATTTACTTTAAAAGTTTCTAAAATAATCTCTAATTGTTTTTGATCTTGTGAGTCAATAAGTAACGAGATAACTTTTTGTTTTTTATTATAATTTTTTAATTCCTCATAAATTTTATATAAAGCAAATTCATTTAATTCTATCAGTAGTAACTTACTTGGTTTCAATTTTATTATTTGTCGACATAATTCAGAACCAATAGAGCCTCCAGCACCTGTCACAAGCACTGTTTTTTTGTATATATTTTTGTTCAATAATTTAGTGTTCGGTCTGATTTGATCGCGATTTAATAAATCGTCTATATTTAAGTCTTTAATGTCAGATACTGTTACTCTGCCATCGACTATCTCAGAAATGCTTGGAAGAGTTTTAACAATTAATTTATATTTATTTAATTTTTTAATAATTTGGTTTCTTTTATTTCTTCCTATTGATGGTATTGCAAGAAATACCAAACTTACTTCTTTTGTTATAATCAGTTTCTCTAGATTTGATGCGGAATAAATTGCATGGTTTAAAATAACTTGCTTATGTAATAAAACGTTATCATCTATAAAACCTACAACTTTAAATTCTGGACTATTTTTTAAAGATTTAACTAATTGACTTCCAGCTTCTCCAGCTCCGTAAACCAAAACATTTTTTTTTTTTCTTGGAATTTTTTTTTTAAAATTACTCATATAAGTGGTTTTTTGGCCAAAATCGGTTTTTTATTTTTAATTTTTTAATACTTTTTAGAATTGACAAATTTTAATAACCTTTCAGTCAAAAGATTTTTTTTAAAATCTTTAAAAACTCTCTTTTTAGCCTGGATACCATATTTTTTTACTAAATCTGTATTTTTAATGACATAAGTCATTTTATTTTTTATATCATTTATATTACTAACTTTGTGAAAAAAACCAGTTTTATTTTTAATTACTGCATCTGTTAAACCATAAATTTTTGAACAAATAGCAGGAATACCACAAGCTGCAGCTTCAATTACTACTGTGCCAAATCCCTCCCTATGACTAGGTAGACACAATATATCGGCCATTGAGAACCATTCTTCAGGTTTGTTTGTTGGTTTAAAATATAAAATTTTTTTTTTATTATTTAATATTTTTCTAAACTTTGTCTCTTCAATTGAACCTACGAAAATTAAAAAAATGTCATGATTTATTTTAACTGAATCAAAAGCTGTTACAAGGTCCTCTATACCCTTATCACTGTTTATTCTTCCTAAATATAAAAAGACAAAAGTCTTTTTAGAAATTTGTAATTGTTTTCTTATTTTATTTCTTTTTATTTGATTAAACTTAAATTTTTTAACATCGACACCACCTACAGACCCTTTATGAAATACAATTGACTTATCCTTAGAAATAATTTTTTCTTTAATTAAAAAATTTTTTTGAGAAATACTATCAATGAAAATATCATTAGAAAGAAAGGAAATTAATTTATCAATTAATCTGTAAAATATTCTTATAACTCCCCCTCTTTTTACCCATATTTGTCCTGTAAACCAATGAATTCTATAAGGTGTCATAGAGATGAATGAACATAGTGAAACTATAAAACCTACTTTTGGTGTAAATGAGATCGAGATGTTAGGTTTTTTTTTAAAAAAAAAAAATAATACAGATACAAATGCAAAAAAATCATTCAACAGGCTAATGCCTCTTTTAAAATTTATATTTACCAATATCACTTTCTTTGGCACTATTCTTTTAAGTTTGTAAGCTTCATTACAACAAATAAATACCTCATTGTTCTTACTTAATTGCCTGATATGTTCTAGCATAAAGGCATTAAAAAAATTGAAGGTGTTTGCAATTAAAACTATTTTGAATTTTTTACTCATCTTAATTTATTAATACTTTTTAATATAGAATATCTAGGTTTAAAGTTTAGTTCCCTCGAAGCTTTCTTGTTACTATATGCAATCCTCGAAGAAATTGTTGAAAAAAAATTTAGAACTTTTTTTGGCATTGGAATTAGATTAATTAAAATTTTCACAAAAAAATAAGGAAAAGTGATTTTGATAATTTTTTTTTTATGTATTTTTTTAAAAAGCTTAAAAAATTTAAGTTGTTTACAATCATCTGAAATTATGTACGTCTTATTTTTAGAAACCTTTAATCTTTCTACGGTATTAATTACCGCTTGAGAAACATCATTAATATTCACAAAATTATAAACAACGTCATCAAAACACTTAATCCAAAAACCAGATTTCAAAGAAAATGTAACAAATTTTAGCAAATTTGATTTTTTTTTACCTCCAAATACATTTGAAATTCTAAGTATAGTAAATGAAAGATTTTTAATCGTATTATCTCTTATTGTATTTTTAATCAATATATCACTTCTAATTTTGCTTTTAGAATATAAATCATTAATTTTTATTACACTTTTTTCTGAAATAATTTTTTTTTGACCTTGGTAGTTTATAGGACCTCCATAAACAGAAACACTACTTAATTGTATTAATCTTACATTAAATTTAAATGCACCAACATATTTAAGTAATTTTTTAACAAAAAAGTAGTTAATATATTCTAGATCATTTGCATTTTCATAGTTTTTACCAACACAATTAACAATTATATTTGCCTCATTTAAAAAGAATAAATTCTTTTTATTAAAATTAATAAAGTCCCATTTAAAATACCTAATCCCTTTTCTTTTAAAAGGTCGATTGTTTATATTTTTTCCTACGCAAAATAAATCAAAAGAAGTATTAGTAACTAGGTTTTCTAAAATATTACTACCAATAAGTCCTTGGTAACCTAAAATGACAATTCTCATTAATTTCAAAAATATATTAATTTAGTTTACAATCTTATATCAACTTGATCTTTTGAAAATAAATATTTTAAATCATAAATTACATGGTTCTTTTTGCATAAATTAAAAATTTTAGTCACTCCCATTTCCCTAAATTTTTTATGAGCTACAGCAATAATAATTCCATCATAACTGTGCTGCTTTAATACTGAATTTGGTAGTATACCGTATGTGTTTTTTATCTCTTCTTTATCTGCTAATGGATCATATAGATCTAAATTACAATTATATTTTTTCAATTTTTTAATAACATTTTTAACACCAGAATTTCTAATATCTGCACAGTTTTCTTTAAAAGTTAAGCCCATGATTAAAATTTTAGATCCATTGATTTTTATATTTTTTTTCTCCATTTCTTTTATCATCTCTAAAGCAACATAATTTCCCATATTATCATTAATCTGCCTACCTGATAAAATGATATTAGGATGATAACCAATTTTTTTTGCTTTATATGTGAGATAATACGGATCCACTCCTATACAATGTCCACCTACTAAACCTGGCTTAAAAGGTAAAAAATTCCATTTAGTTCCTGCTGCGTTTAAAACTTCTTGTGTATCTATGTTCAGTTTATTAAAAATAATTGATAATTCGTTAACTAAGGCAATATTCAAATCACGTTGAGTATTTTCAATTACTTTTGCCGCCTCGGCAATTATTATACTTGAGGCTTTATAGGTTCCTGCAGTTATAATTTCTTTGTATAAATTATCTACTAAATCAGAAATTTTTGGAAGTGAGCCTGATGTAATTTTTTTAATATTTGCAATAGTATGATCTTTATCACCTGGATTAATCCTTTCAGGACTATACCCACAAAAAAAATCCTGATTATAATTCAGATTTGAAAATTTCTCTAGTATAGGTACACACTCTTCCTCAATACAACCTGGATAGACTGTGGACTCGTATATAATTAAATCTCCTTTTTTAATTATTTTACCAATTGTTTCAGAGGCCATAAATAATGATTTTAAATCTGGTTTTTTAAATTTGTCTACTGGTGTTGGCACAGTTATTATAAAGCAATTTGCAGATTTAAGATCTTCTAATTTATCCGTAAAATGTAATTGTTTTGAAACCCTTAGTTCCTCTTTATTAAACTCTAAATTTTTATCCTTTCCTGAAGTTAATTCCCTTATTCTTTTCTTATCAATATCGAAACCAATTACATTTTTTTTTTTTGAAAATTCTAAGGCTAAAGGTAAACCAACGTAACCTAATCCTATAATCGCTAATTTAAGATTTTCATTTTTATTAATCATTTTTGATAATAATCTTTATACCATTTTACAAAATTGGTAACTCCTTCAATAACTGATGTTGAAGGTTTATAATTAAATTTTGCTTTTAGATTATCTACATTAGCATAAGTATCTGCAACATCACCTGGCTGCAACGGTAAATAATTTATTTTTGCTTTTTTACCTAAAGTTTTTTCTAAAGCATCAATATAATCCATTAATTTTACAGGCTCATTATTTCCGATATTATAAATGCACCATGGTGCATTACTATTTGCAGGGTCTGGATTATCACTATCCCAATTATCATTGCCTGTAGCTGGATTATCTAAAGTTTTTACGACTCCCTCTGCAATATCTTCAATATACGTAAAATCTCGAGTGTGTTTTCCATAATTAAAAACATCAATTGGTTTTTCCTCTAATATTGCTTTAGTAAATTTAAACAAAGCCATGTCCGGTCTGCCCCAAGGTCCATAAACTGTGAAAAACCTAAGGCCTGTGGTAGGTAATTTATAAAGATAACTATACGTGTGCGCCATCAATTCATTAGATTTTTTTGTTGCCGCGTAAACTGACAATGGATGATTAACACTGTCATGCTCTGAAAATGGCTTTTTACTATTAGCTCCGTATACACTTGAAGTGCTTGCGTAAACTAAATGCTCAATATCATAATGGCGACAGTTTTCTAAAATGTGAGCAAATCCAACAATATTACTTTTAATGTAGGTAAGAGGATTTTTGATTGAATATCTTACACCTGCTTGAGCTGCTAGGTTAACTACCATTTTAGGTTTACAACTTTTAAATACTTCTTCTAAATCTCCTTTTTCACTTAGATCTATTTTAAAATGTTGATAATTTGAATGCTTTACTAATCTTTTAAGTCTCGCATCTTTAATTTTAGGATCATAATAATTATTATGGTTATCAATACCGACTACATTTTCACCTCTTTCAAGAAGTTTAATACATACAGCTGATCCAATAAATCCAGCAGAACCAGTAACAATAATAGTTTTCATAATTTATCTTATTACTTTGTCAAATAATTGAAGCTTAAATTCAATTAAAAATAATTTTTAATAAAAATTGATATTGTAAAACTTATAAATTTTTAACATTTTTTTTATAAACTTTAATCCACTCTTTATTATATAATTTTATTACTTTGCCTATACTAAATTTTTCTTTAATTCTTAGTCTTGCTTTATTGCACCTTTTGGTCCAATTTTTTGATTTTTTTTCATTAATTGCTATCTCAATAGCTTTAGCTAATTTATTTGACTCTTTTGGAGGAACTACCCATCCAGTATTACCTACAATTAAAGATGAGTCACCAACATTTGTAACTACACATGGTGTGCCACAAGCCATAGACTCCGCTACAACGTTTGGAAATCCTTCACCATAACTACTGCTAAGAATATGTATATCGATTGCGTTCATAACATTTGAAATATTGTCATTTTGACCCAATAACTTTACATGATTATGTAATTTCAATTTTTTAATCTCAGATAATAAATTTATATTTTTTGAATTCATATTACTCCCTATAAGAACACAAATAAAATTTATATTTCTTAATTTAATTATTGAAAGAGCCTTAAGTAAATTTAAATGATCTTTTTGAGGATCATAACGAGCAACATTTCCTAAAATTGGTATTTCTTTTCCAAATTTAAATTTTTTTTGAAGATTTAATTTTTTAATTTTATAAATTTTTAAAATTGATAAATCGTAACCATTTGGTATGAATTTTAATATTTTTTTATTATAACCAATAGTCTTATAAATTTTTCGGGCTCTTTTTGAAACTACTAGAATAGTCTTGGGTATAAAATAAGATAATGCTGATAATATTCTTATAATTACAATAGTCGTAATTTTTGCTTTTCCTGTTTCAATATTAGAGTAACGAACATTCCATAAAATATTTTTTATTCCAGCAATTCTAGCTGCTATACCTCCTATGAAATCAGCATGTACAAGCCAAGTTTGAACAATATCAGGTTTTAAATTACGAATTAGATTTACAAGAATAAAAAATTTAATAATGGAAAAAAATTTTAAATTTAAGCAATGAACTTTAATTCCTAATTTTTTCAACAATGAAAAATATTTTCCAGAATCTTTTAGTGAAATTACAAAATGTTCATTTCTAACATCATATTTACATATTTTAAATAATGCATGTTCTGCACCACCATCTCCTAATCCAGTGATTATATGTATAACCTTCATTTATCCATTCCATTAAATATATAATTTATTTAAAATAATTCTCTAAACCTCTTTTTACTCAAAAATGTTATTTTTGGAATTAATGGTGCTGCCAATATTATCAACTCAACTACAAATTTAGAACGGTGTCTAGTACCTGCACCAAAATTACTGACTCCAATTCCAAAAATAAAAAGATAACAAAATAAAATTATAAAAATTGCTCTTAAAGCTGGATCTTTCAAAATGGCTTTTAAATTACGTAAAACTAAATAGACAAGAGACATATACAAAAATCCATCTAACATACCAATCAAATGATTAGGTTTTTTAACATCCCATGGAAATGGAGAGAAAAGAAGATAAAAAATTCGCGCCAATCCCTTATAAATAAATTCTGCAGGTGTCTCTATTCTTGTCCACTCTGGATAAGAGGCTTCTCCCTTAAGTCTAAAACCTAGTTCATTTGTTAGCCTTGATAGATTTATAGAGTCTTCAAAAGTTCCAAGTTTTGGTATGTGAATTTTATTTGAAAAATAAAATGCTAAAAATATTAAAGATAATAAAATAATCAAAAGATGTTTGGGATTAGTACGATAATTTAATAATAAATAAAAAACTTTCTTAGAACTTCTAGAAAAAACAAGAACCAAAAAAATGAGACCACCTATTATAACTGCGCCATGAAAAAAAATACCTCCCCCAAACCCTAGCAAAGCTAAACTGATTGATCTATAGCTATCAGATCTAACCCAATCAACGACACCAATCATTGCTACTAATATAAAAAAACATGAATAAACCTCCCTCAAAGTTAAAACCGAGTAAAGTATTAGAGTTGGAAATAAAGCTAATATCCAACCTACTTTGATAGCATTATCTTCACCCCATAATTTTTTTGTAAGCAACCATCCTAATAGAACTGTTCCCATTCCAAATAGTAAACTAATTGATTGTGCCATTAATAAACTTCTACCAAATAAAGCGTATGGTAAAGCGATTATTGATTTGATATAATTACTATTTACACCATAAGTAATTATTTCATAAAATCCTTCTTGAGATCTATCCCATGCTCCTTGTTCAAACCCCATTGCATCAAAAGTACTATCTGGCAAAGTAAACCCATAATAACCAATTAGCATTAAGGAAACACGTACAACTAAGGCTACAAAAAGAATATTTGCGATTGACGGTAACCTTAAAGCAAAAATCAAAATAATCAAAGATACCAGGGCAATTGAACAAAAACCCAGTACTTCAGCCATTAGATTTGAATTAGAAATTTAAAATTATTATTTACAATCACTCTGTAGACCTAAATATATGTTAATCTTGTGCTTTATTTCGAGCTTTAATAAATTAGACGTTGTTTATATCACAAGTTTTGGTTTATATAAATTAATAGTTTTTTAATAATGACATTAAAAAAATGATGGTGATTAAAAAAAATATAGTAGAAGTTTTAGTTGCTATCGGGATAACAATACTACTAACTTACTCTTCAGAACCAGTTATGTATAGTGATTCTGCGCGGTATCTTAAAACAAATATAGTTGACCCTCCTATATACCCTACGATGATTGTTATAATGAGATCAATATTTGGAACCTTAAACTCGGTAATTATATTACAAACAATACTAATTGGTTTTAGTATTATTTATTTTACTAAAACAATGACTAAACATTTTAATTTAGAAATTGTAATTCAAGCTTTTGTTTTACTGTTTTTGTTTCTACCAATAATTAAATTTTATAGTAGTATATTAACAGAACCTTTTGGTTATGCTTTTTCACTATTGTTCGTTAGTTTTGTAGTAAAATTGCTATACAATTTTAATTATGAAAATATTATTTGGACTTCAATTTTTGTTTTAGCTTTACTTTTAACAAGAAATCAATTTATTTTTTTATATCCAGTTATTTTTCTTTTTTATATAGGTATGTTTATTCTTAATAAGACAAAAAAATCTTTTATTGTTTTAACAGTAAGTTTTCTAGTAATTGTTCTCATTCATAATTCAATTTCATTTATAAATATATATTTGAAACAAGACACATTTAAATCTAATAATTTAACTTATGTCGAAAGGGAACATAATCTAGGACCATTTTACTATTTTTATAGTGATGCAATCTATATTTCAACAATTAAAGATGTTGAATTGTTTAAAAATCAAGAAATGAAAAAAACGCTTATTAAAATATTTGAGGAAGTAGGAAATGAAAAAGCATTATTAAAATATTACGATGGGCGAGGCCATTATGGCTTAAGTCTTAGAAAAATAAATAATCTATCTCATTATCATATAAACATTTTAGCAAGGCATGAAAATACCAATATGATTAATATTAAAAAAGAGATTTCTATCAAACTAATAAAAGCAAATTTTGGAAAATATATAAAACACTTATTTAAAAAGTTTTATGATTCCTCATGGTTGTTTGTATTTGTGCCATTTTTTATGTTGCTATCTGGAATAATTAGTTTTTTGAAACTTAGATCTAATATTTCATTACTTATAATTTTTTTGTCATTATTCTCTTTAGCTAATCATTCAGTTATTTATTTGTTCGGTCGCGTACAGCCAAGATATTTTATATATACAGATTTTATTTTGTTAATTTTTATATTTATATTTTTTTATGGATTTTTAAAAAAAATAAAAAAAATTTAAGGTAATTAAACTAAAATAATCTATTAATTATAAATTAGTAATTTAATTTAATTAGCAAAATTAGTTATTTTGTTAAGAAGAATTAAGAGAATTAATATAATATCGGTATTATAATCACTAAAATGGCTTATTTAATGTAAATCACATTAACTAATTTTAATTTTATGTTGTGAGATAAGTAATTAATATAATAGATTATGCCACTAATAATGCCTATTTTTCCTTTAAATAGTGTTGTAATAAATTTAATAAATTTTTGGTAAATTATATGAAAAAACTAGTTGTAATTGTACCTGCATATAATGAAGAAAAAACCATAATTGATACATTGGTTGGATTATTATCGATTAAACAAGATTTGGTTGAAAGAGGGTATGATTTAATAATAAGAGTTGTTGATGATGGTTCTACAGATAGAACTAAAGTTCTGGCAAATGATTATAAAGAAGTATCTGTAATATCACATAAAAAGAACAAAGGGCTTGGTGCAGCTGTTCGAACTGGTCTTTTAAGTGCAAATAGCATCAATGCAGATATTGTTGTAAAATATGACGCAGATTTACAACACGAGCATCGCGATATTTTATCTTTAATAACACCAATTTGTAATGACGAGGCCGATATCGTTTATGGAAATAGATTCAAAAAAATTAATTATAAAATGCCATTTGTAAGAAAAATTGGTAACAAAGTTTTTACTAATCTAATGAAGTGGCTAACGGGTTGGCCAATTATGGATAGCCAACCAGGAATTTTTGCAGTTAATAATGTTTTTCTCAGAAATTTTTATTTACCTGGTGACTATAACTATACACAACAAATATTATTAGACGCTTATCATAGAAATTTACGTTTTGATCAAGTTTCTGTGGCTTTCAATAAAAGAGATACCGGAAAATCATTTATTAGTATGAGTTATCCTTTTAAAGTTATACCACAAATCATACAAGTAATAATTGGTATAAAACCACTTAAAGTTTTTGGACCAATTGGGTGGTTTTTTTTAAGTCTTGGAATTTTTGTTTTTCTTTTTCAAATTATTTCATACCTTTTAAATTATTCACAAAAACCAGTTGAAAATGTTAATTTAGTTTTGGGCTCTTTTTTATTTGGTTTAATAATATTATGTTTTGGTTTCCTTGCTGATTTAGTTGTTAAGTTGAATCGAAATATAATTGAAGTATTAGATAGAAATAAAGATAAGCATGATTAAATTTTTTATAAAAAAAATGTAAATTTATAATATCAGGTTAATTAGACCTATATATGTTAGATAAACGAGAATATAACGATAAAAAGCTGTTTAATGATATTGCCGAAAATTATTTAAAAAAAGATCTTATAGGGTACTGTCGAATTGCTCGTAAACAAAGATTGGTAAGATCTCTTAAAGGTATACAACAGCCAATAAAAAAAATGTTAGAAGTTGGGTGCGGTGCGGGTTTTTCAGCAGAATATTTAAAAGGAAAATTTATTAGTTATACAGGAATTGATTATTCTGAAAAATTAATAAATTACGCAATAAAACATAACAGTGATGTTGGTGTTAAATTCGAATGTTCAAACGTTAATGAGTTTGACTCAAATCTGAAATTTGATGTGGTGCTTATGATAGGTGTATTGCATCATATTCCTTATCCTGAAAATGTAATTAAGGGTCTTAAAAAGATCTTAAGCCCTGGAGGAGTCATTGTTGTGAATGAACCACAAGCGGGAAACCCCGTCATTAGTCTGCTTAGAAAAATAAGAAAAAAAATTGATAATAATTATTCTTCAGATCAAGTTGAGTTCACTGAAGATGAGGTTCGAAAAATCTTTTTAAATTCTAGTCTTGAAGTTCAGACATTTTCTCAGGGCGTTTTGTCTACTCCATTAGCGGAGTCGAGAATACTTCCTAGGTTTATTGGAATGCCCTTGGCAATAATTGCATCAATACTTGACCCTTTTTTTGAAAAATTTTTGTCAATTTTATCTATAAAAAAACTAACTTGGAATATAGTTGCCCATGCAAGAGAAAAAAATGTGAACAATAAGTAAATCTCTTAGAAGTTGTTTATATGGTATATTTATTAAATATTAAAAACCTAAGTGAGAAAAAATATTTATAATGATAAAATCAGTATCAATTAGAATATTTAAGCTAATAATTATTGTTCTATCATTTTGGTTTATTGGAGAGAAGTTTTGGGAACATCTTGATTGGTTAAAAAATTCAGCATTAAATATTAAATTAATAATAGTAGTATTTATAAGTTCAATTATTTATGGATTTAGTGAATTTGTTTTGTCATTTGCTTGGAGAAGACTATTAATATGGTGTGGTCATCAAAATATTTCATCAAAGATATGTAATGCAATTTATGGTAAATCACAAATAGCCAAATATATTCCTGGTAACGTATTTCATGTTGTTAGCAGGCATATTTTAGGAAAACAAGCTGGTATAAAACATTTTGTTTTAGCGGGCGCAACAGTTTATGAAATTTTGGGTCTTATTTCAATGTCGGTTATTATTGGTTTTAGTGGCATGGTAATATTTGGATTAG
>CENP01090513.1_pt1 | contig 12442 bp, 14 predicted proteins | sample 361281 | NCBI WGS metagenome assembly CENP01 (sample SAMEA2591122, study PRJEB7988) | marine metagenome | biome: marine biome (ENVO:00000447); feature: deep chlorophyll maximum layer (ENVO:xxxxxxxx); material: saline water (ENVO:00002010), including plankton (ENVO:xxxxxxxx) | depth 70 m
ACCATCAATGATGACAATCGATGATGTAAGGAGTTCACTTCGTTAATTATTTTTGTATTTAGGAAATTTAATCTATATATATAAAAAAGGTTATGATATGATTTTATGGTTTACGGGTCAACCTGGCTCTGGCAAAACTACATTATGTAAAGAATTAGCAAAACAAAACGATAGGGTGATTCACATTGATGGTGATGATATTCGTGACGTTTTGGACAATAAAGATTACTCAGAAAAGGGTAGAAGAAAAAATATTCAGTTTGCAATCGATATGGCTAAAGTGATGGATAACAAAGGATATTTAGTTTTAGTTTCATTGGTTTCACCATATCGTGATATGAGAGTTGGAAATATATTTTACTTATATTCAACACGAAAACTTAGAAGAGATTATTGGGTAAAAGATTACCAACCACCTTTAAAAAATTTTACAAAAATAAACACAGATAAACCAATTAAGGAGTGTATTGATGAAATACTCAATGTTTGTCGGTAGATGGCAACCGTGGCATGATGGTCATCGATGGTTGATAGAACAAAGATTAAAGTTAGGTAAAAAAGTATGGATAGCCATACGTGATGTTGAAGCTGATGAAAATAACCCATTCGAACCAATAACAGTTAAGATGAATGTAGAATCAGAGTTAAAACATTTGATTGATGATGGTAAAGTTGTGGTAAGCATTATACCTGATATAGAAAGTATTAACTATGGTAGAGGTGTGGGTTATGAGATTATAGAACACAAACCACCTCATAATATTAAAAAGATATCCGCAACAAAAATTAGGAGTGAACAAAATGAAAATTGATGTATTAGACAAAGGTTACGTTGAGTTAGTTGATACGCTTGGAGATGACTTAACGCCAGTAAACGCAGCTCGTGTTTCATTTGATGGGTTCAGCGAGGAGTTTACCGATAAAGATAGAAAGTTATCAAAGTTCTTAATCAAACATAAACATCATTCACCATTCAGACATCAACATTGTATGTTCATTCTAAAAGCGCCTGAGTTTGTAATGAGACAATGGTATAAGCACGTTGTAGGAATTGAAACTACATCAGCACACGTTACTAAAGACCACGCGTGGAATGAAATAAGTGGTAGATATGTTCCGTATGATGAATTCTACGAACCTACAGAGTTTCGTAAACAATCAGAGGATAATAAACAAGCAAGTGATGGATTGATTGAAACACAAAAACAAGCTTATCAAATGTGGAAAACAACTCAACAAAGTACAATTCATACATATGAAAAATTATTAGATATGGGAATGGCTAAGGAACAAGCTCGTAGTATTCTACCTCTCACGGTATACACAAAGGTGTGGTGGACAGCATCATTTCAATCAATTATGAATTTTATAGAATTAAGAGATGAAAAAACATCACAGGTCGAAATACAACAATATGCCAAAGCACTAAAAAATATTATGTTAGAAACCTTTCCAGAAACAACCAAACTATGGAGTGAAATTTACTTTGATAAATGATATATTTGGTGATTACAAAAATAGTTGTAAGTATGTAGCCAATGAAATAGAAAAACAACTAAACAAAAAACCCAATTCAACTTTTATATTACCCACAGGCTCAACACCAATCGGAGTTTATGATGAACTATTAAGACGAGATTTGGATTGGAGTAAAGCAACAACATACAATTTGGACGAATATCTAAATTGTTCAATTGAAGAACAGACATATACATATTTTATGGATAATATGTTATTTAACCACATAAATATAAAAAGAAAAAATATAAATTTCCCAACAGATGGTGATTTGAGTTATGGGTTCAATGTTGATTTATGTTTATTAGGTATTGGAACCAATGGACATATTGCATTCAATGAACCAGGTTCAGATTTTAATTCTGAAACAAGGGTGGTTGATTTAACTGAGAGTACAATAAAAGATAATTCAAGATTTTTTTCTGACATAAACGATGTACCGACACAGGCGGTGACTATGGGGTTGAAACCTATAATGAGTTCAAAAAGAATTATAATTATGGGTAAAGGAGTAAATAAAAAGGATATCTTACTCAAAGCTTTGCATGGAGATGTTACAGAAAAAGTACCAGCTTCAATTTTACAAAAACATAAAAACGTAGAGGTCATATATTGTGATTGACAAAATAATGATAGTATCTCATCCTGATGATGAGGCACTATTTGGTGGCGCTGAATTATTAACACATCCAGATGAATATAAGGTGGTTGTTTTGGATGAGTACCACAATGATATTAGAAGAAGAGAGTTTTTAGAGGCTATGAGACTTATAGGTATAAATGAATATGAGCATTGGACAGGTTATAAAGGTGGAGAGGATTATCATAGGGAAAAATTAATCTATGAGTTGTTAAGAGTTTTGAGAGAAAGAAACTATAAAAAAATAGTAACACACGGAGACAATGGAGAATACGGACATCCACGACACAGAGCTTGTCACGACGTTCTTGCTCATCTAAGGCCTGAGCTACTTTGGGTTTTTGATAGGGGTGAAAAAATTAGTGATAAATTGATAAATAAAAAAAAGAAGTTATTAGATTGTTATGGTAGTCAGAGAGAAGTTTTGGGTTGGTTTAATTGGGAATATGAAAAAATAAGGAAGTTTAAGTGAAAGGTTGGATATTCACAACTCAGGAAAAACCATCTTATGAAACTAATAAATTGATTAAATGTTTTGGAGATGTTGGTATAAAATGTTATTATGTTCATCCAAATCACGTAGATATTTATATTTCGAAAGAGGATAGAAAATCGGTTTTAGTTGAAAATGAATATACACAAATACCCGATTTTGTAATTCCTCGTGTTGGTAGTTCAACAACTTATTATCAAAAAGCAGTTTTCAGACATTTAGAAAGAATGGGTGTAACATTTATAAACAACTCTAATTCAATAGATAATGTTAAGGACAAATTATACACAATGCAAATACTAGCATCCCATTCTATACCACATCCAAAAACAATGTTGGTTAGAAGTCCTGTGGACGCTAATTATGTTGAGAAAAAAGTTGGTTTTCCAATAGTCGTAAAATCACTTAGTGGCACGCATGGTAAGGGTGTTTATTTAGCTGAAAATAAAAGAAATTTTGTTCAGTTGATGGATATGATGGAACAATTTAATGAAAGGTTTAATATCATTTTACAGGAATTTGTTAAAGATTCTTACGGAAAAGATGTTAGAGTTATAGTGGTAGGTGGTAAGGTTATAGGTGCTATGAAAAGGGAATCAATCGATGGTGATTTCAGAGCTAATATAACGAGGGGTGGAGAAGCTGAGCCAGTTGAGGTTGATGAAGAAATGGAATATCTAGCGTTAGAATCAACCAAACTTTTAGACTTAGACATAGGTGGTGTGGATTTGTTATATGATAATGGTGGATATAAGATTTGTGAAATTAACTCATCGCCAGGTTTTTTAGGTATGGAAAAATATACTGAAATAAGAGTTGCTGAACAGATAGTTAATTATGTAAAATATAAAATAGGTTATAATGAGAATAATAGAGACAAAGGAAAATTTTAAGGAGTTTAAAGAGTTATTTTCAAATCATAGTTCAATCATAATTCCAATTTTTATGGATATACACAAACATCCATCAAAAAATGAATTAAGTTTAATTTACTTTGATATAAATGATTCTCAATTCGTTCTGCCCTTTAATCACTCTGAGTGTCTCAATTTACCAATAGAGTATCTCAATGATTTAAAATCAAAGCATGAAAAATATGTTTACGATAAAAAACGATTCTTATATCTATTTGATTGGAACAATGTTATCGACTTAAATTTAAATTATTATTTGATAAATAATCAACCACTCAATATTGATAATATTACAACTAACGCACATACATTTTATCAAACCAAATACTTTGAGAATGAAAATATAAACAAGATAATACCTGTAACAAAACATTCGGAATGTTGCGATAGATTGGTAAACTTATATAAACAAAAAGGTAACATAATTACACAATCTGTCAATGTGTCATACAATGATGATGTTATTAGAAATTTACACCATATAGAGAGTAATGGAATAAATACCGATGATGGATTGGTTTATAGTGAGTATAATATATTTACATCAACTGGCCGTCCATCTAATAGATTCGGTGGTATAAATTATGCGGCTCTGAATAAAAGTGATGGTAGTAGAAAAAAATATAAAAGTAGATTTGAAGACGGTGTGTTATTAGAGTTTGATTTTGATGCTTATCATTTAAGATTGATAGCTGATAGGATAGGTTATAAGTTTCCAAATGGTTCGGTTCATAGTCATATGGCTGAATTGTATGACGTTGATTATGATGAGGCTAAAGCACTATCATTTAAATATTTATACGGATTCATACCACCTGAGATAGCTCAAATGAACAAATACTTTAGTAAGGTGCATGATTACATAGAAAAAATTTGGATTAAGTATAATAACGATGATTTTTTGGAAAGTGATATTTATAATAGACGAATATCGAAGAATAATTTGTCTAATATGAACAAAAATAAATTGTTCAATTATTACATTCAGTTATTAGAGACTGAGACAAATATGAAAGTATTGAGTTCTTTAGTACCAGCTATGAAGAATTATAAATCTAAATTAGTATTGTACAGTTATGATTCTTTTTTGCTTGACTTTTGTATAAAAGATGGTTTAAATTCTATTAAAGAAATCAAAGATATTATCGAGCAAAATGGTAGATATCCAACAAAAGTGAGTTGGGGTAAGGACTACGATAGTATGGTTGACATAACAGAAAAATTTATGGAATAATTTATGAAATTAAACATAGAAAAGATAATTGAGGAGTGGGATAAAGCAGTAAATTCCTCTTATCCTGATATTAATAATTCGGCTCATTTAATTAAATTGACTGAGGTTATGATTAAAATTGGTTATGATTCTAAATTTGTGCATGAATATGTTGATTCACTATCTGAGGATTTGGATACGGTTTTAAAAAGTAAAATAAAAAATCCTGAGACAGATAGAAAGATACAGGTCAAAACAGGTTTATCTTACAAAAAGAAAAATAAAGCTGCTTATCAAGCAGCAAGGGCTAAACTCAAAGACGCAGGTATCTCTGATGATGAGATTGAAAAAACAGAAAAAAACATCGATGCTGAAAAAGATGAGAAAAAAGTTGACAGAGATAATTTAGGTATGTCAGATGATGATTTCAGAAAAAAGAATAAAGGTAATCAAACAAAAGCAGAGTATAAATTACCTGACGAAATATCTGAGAATCCAAAGTATCCAAAAAAATATTTAAAATTATTAGACAGGATGTTAAACACAAATGTTAATGTCTCTGATAAAACAGGTGAATTAGATTATTTTATAGGAGCTGGAGGTAAAGGTTTAGGTGGTTCTGAGGCTAATATAGGTGAGTTACTTATGATGATGAGTACAACTATGAGAAGTAAAGAAGCGAACGCTTTATATAAATCAGTTGAAGACCATTTATTAAAAGTTAAATCGGATGGTCAAAAAACTCACGTTGGAGAAAAGTGGTTAAAAGCTGCTAAAGAAAATAGACGTGTAACACTAGCGATGTTTAGAGATAAATTTGGTAACAATTATGAAATACAAGATGGTAGTTGGGATGTGGCAGACGAAGTAGAGGCTATGGGAATGGATTATGGTAACAAAGGTTTTAGTACGGATGTGTTTTTTAAAGTTAAAGGGCCAACTGGCGCTACTTATTTCGAGGAAGTTTCACTAAAACAAAGTCTACAGGCTAATTTACACAATGGAACAGTGAGAGCCACTTTTAAAGATTATGAGTTACCAAATGATGTAAGCGATGATAAATATTCCGATAATCAAGTAGAGAATAATGATAATTATTATTCACAAAATCAAGAAAACGTAAAGACATTTATTGAGGATATAGACTTCGATGATAATTTTGATGAAATAATTGGTAAGGTTTCTAAAACAATGTCAATTAAAACTAGAGAAGCAGAAGCTATAGTTGGAAACTTTAAGGAGATGATTGTACAAGCAAAAGAGGATTTATTATCAAATCCAGATTTGAAAATAGATAGAGATTACATAGGTAACATTACACAAGCAGGTGGTAAAACAAAAGGTGGTTTTACAGGCGCTAGAAAAGAGGGTTTAAAACCTCTAGTTGTTTTAGCTAGAGTGATGGGTGAATTTGGGGATAACAATGCTGAAGAATTTATTGATGGTCAAGTTAAATTAAATAAAGATTATAATTTAAGACTAGCTAAACACATAGGTGAAAATGACGAAGCTAAAGAATCTGTTCTACAATCAATTAAAGAAAAACTACCATTGAAATCGGTTGCTGATGGTGAAGAAGATATTGTTTTAGGTGAAACTGCATTAACGCGTAAGACTTTAAAAGTTATTTTTGGTACTGATGAGTGGAGTAAAATAAAAGAAGGATTGCAAGTTGATACGGCGGATGAAGAAAATCCTGTAATTACTTATGTCGGTCAGGTTAGAGGTGAAGAAAAAAGCATCCCAATATCACAAGTTGTCATTAGAGAAGATGGTATAGGTTATAAAGGTGCACATAAATTTGATATGAGATTAGACCCAAAATTTGGTAAAAGAATCAAATCAGCTTCAAACGAATTATATGGTGCTCAAGAAACTTTGGATTCACCAGTGGGGTCATTGACGGGAAGGGAGCCAGCATAATGAGGACACAACTATTATGTACTTTTGTAACAACTCAAAATTTAGATAAGGTTATTGATATCATTATAGAATGCAACAATGTTTTGTATGATAAGATTTATGTATTTCAAAATGAAGATGACAATAACCAACTATTATGCACATATAATGTTGAGTATGATGAAAATTATGTAGAGGGAATACAGGACACTATTTCTTTACACAGAAAAAAACAGACCAATACACTATACACCATTAATGCGTTGAATGAAACGATTCGCTCTTTAAATAATGGTAAGCTAGATAAATCATATCCAGTTCCGTGGGAAAATTATCAAAATAAATTATTGTTAACAAATGAAAGCGGACTGAATGTTGTACCAACAAAAATTTTTAAAATAATAGATGTAACCAAATGGGAGAAAAATATAGGTAATGTCTAAAAATAAAATTGTATTTTGCGAAATAAGGTTATATATATTACTGAATGAAAATTAATCAATTAACAATTAATCAAATAAGGAGATTATCAAATGGATATTAATGCAATCAAAAAGAGATTAACTCAGTTACAAGCCACAAATAATAGAACTTCAAACTTGTGGAAGCCTCAACCAGGCAAATCTCAAATTCGTATTGTTCCATACAAGCACAACACAGATTCCCCATTCATCGAATTGTTTTTTCACTATGACTTAGGTGGAAAATCTTATTTATCACCAATGTCTTTTGGAAGACCAGACCCTATTGAAGAGTTTGCTCAGAAACTTAAGACAAGCGGTAATAAAGAAGATTATCGATTAGCTAAGAAAATCGAAGCTAAGATGAGAACCTTTGCACCTGTCGTCGTTCGTGGTGAAGAAAATGAGGGTGTGAAATTTTGGGGATTTGGAAAGACAGTTTATCAAGAACTTCTTTCAATAATCGCTGATCCAGATTATGGTGATATCACAGATTCTATGAATGGTCGTGATGTAACGGTTGAATTCAAAACAGCTGAAGAAACTGGCGCATCTTTTCCATCAACATCGATTCGTGTAAAACCAAATCAAACACCAATTACTGATGATTCTAATTTATTAGAGACAATCACAGAATCACAAAAAGACATTCGTGAGATTTATAACGAGTTGTCTTATGAAGAGTTAACCGATGTACTAAATAATTGGTTAAACCCATCAGAAGATTCTGAAAGTGAAACCTCACAGGAGACTAATTCATCTAACACTACAAACGCTCAACCCCAATCTACAGCAGCAGACGCGGGTGAAGCTTTTGATGAACTATTTAATAGTTAAGGAGACATAATATGTCGGTTAGAGATGAATTGGCTACCACGCTAGCTAAAAATCTAAATAGTAAATTTAAGGATATGAAAGTCGCATATTTTTTGGATGGTAGTGATACCACTCCAACAGATATAAAGGATTTTGTATCAACAGGTTCAACTATGTTAGATTTAGCCATATCCAATAAAAAGGATGGTGGTATAGCAGTTGGTAGAATCACAGAAATAAACGGGTTAGAGTCAAGTGGTAAATCATTACTTGGCGCACACATTCTCGCTGAAACTCAAAATAAAGGTGGAGTAGCAATTTATATTGATACAGAAACCGCAGTTAGTAGAGAGTTCTTAACGGTAATAGGTTTAGATGTAGAAAATATGTTATATCTACACTTAGAGACCGTAGAGGATATCTTCCAAGCTATTGAGGAAATTGTTGCTAAGGTAAGAGAATCCGATAAGGATAGGTTAGTTACAATTTTAGTCGATAGTTTGGCGGCAGCCTCAACTAATGTTGAGATGGAAGCTGACTTTGAAAAAGATGGTTGGGCTACTTCTAAAGCAATCATCGTTTCAAAAGCTATGAGAAAAATAACTCAAATGATTGGTAGAGAAAGGATAGCCTTAGTATTTACTAATCAGCTGAGACAAAAGCTTGGTGTTATGTTCGGTGACCCGTGGACAACATCAGGTGGTAAAGCACTACCATTTCATTCTTCAACTCGTATAAGGTTGAAAAATACAGGTCAAATAAAAGATACTAAAAAGAATACCATTGGTATGAAGATTAGGGCACAAGTAATCAAAAACAGACTTGGCCCACCAATGAGACATTCTGATTTTAATCTTTACTTTGAAACAGGTATTGATAATGATGGTAGTTGGTTGCAAGTCTTAAAAGACCATAAGCTCTTAAAGCAAGGTGGTTCGTGGTATACAATGAATGACCATAAAGGTAAAGAACTTAAATTTCAATCTAAAGATTGGTCAACCCTTTTAGAGGATTTAGAATTTAAGTCTCATTGTTACGAACTAATTTGTGAAAAAGTTATTTTGAAATATGACGATGCATTCGGTATCGATGATGTTGTCACAGAAGAAATAACAGATGGCTAAAAATAGATATCTTTCTATTTTAAACCAAATCAAAGAGAGTGGTGGTAAGATAGATGGCGGACAGCCAAATGACAAAGTATTGATAATAGATGGACTAAATACTTTTATTAGAGTGTTTAGTGTTATACCAACTACTAACGATGATGGTATTCACGTTGGTGGAATAGTTGGTTTTCTTAAATCAGTAGGTTATGCAATTAGTATGATTAGACCCACTAGAACCATTATGGTATTTGATGGTAAAGGTGGGTCTAACCGCCGCCGTAAGATTTATTCAGAATATAAAAATAAAAAAAGAACTAAGTACAGATTAAATCGTTCAAATGATTTTTCATCGGTTGAGGATGAAAGACAAAATATGATTATGCAGTTATCACGTTCGGTTGAGTATCTCAATTGTTTACCAATGACAATAGTTTCTATTGATAATATTGAGGCTGATGATAGCATAGCTTATATATCTGAACAATGTCTTACAGATAGTAATATTGTGATAATGTCAACCGATAAAGATTTTTTACAACTTGTTGATGATAGGGTTAGTGTTTGGTCACCTGTAAGAAAAAAACTATACAAACCAAATGATATTTTAGAGGAGTATGGAATAGATTCTAAGAATTACATTTGGTACAGAGTTTTAGATGGTGATAAATCTGATAATATTCCTGGCGTCAAAGGTTTAGGTTTAAAAACTATTCAAAAAAAGTTTCCATTTTTAAATGAAAATCGTATAGTTAATATAGGTGAGGTTATAAAAGAATTACCAAATGCAAAAGACGTTATAGAATTAAATTACAAACTAATGCAATTATCCAATGTAGATATCTCAGGAAATGCAAAAATGAAAATTAGAAATTTGGTAAATAATCCTATTCAAAGATTAATAAAGGTAGATTTTCAAAAAATGTTTTTAGAGGATAAATTGTATGCAGCTCTACCTAATCTAAACAGTTGGTTAGCGACAACTTTTAACAGATTAAATAATATGGCTGAAAAGAGTTATGGGAAGAAAACGTAAATATTTTACAGAAGAAGAAAAGAAACAGGCACAAAAAAAGTGGCAGTCAGAACATTATGAGAGAAACAAAGAGGCCATCAAAAAGAAAGCTCGTAATAGATATGACAAAAGAAGAAAACAACAATTAGAATTGGAAAGGAGAAAAAGGTTATATGGAGAATGAAACAACTTTTACTAAATTTGGTAATTCGTTTCAATCAAAGGTTATAGCTTTATTATTAACTAATAAATCTTTCTTACAAACAATTTCTGATATTCTTAAATCAAAATACTTTGATTCAGATGCTAATAAATGGTTAGTTGGAACTATCATTGGATATTTTTTAGAATACAAAACAGCGCCAACCTTAGAGGCTATTAAAATAAAAATAGATGATGAAGACAACGATGTTTTGAAAACTTCTGTAATTACAAAACTAAAAGATGCTTGGAATATCAGAGAGGCATCTGATTTAAAATTTGTTGAAGAAAAAACTTTAGATTTTTGTAAAAATCAAACACTTAAAAATGCTATCGTACAATCCGTTGATTTACTTCAAAATGGTCAATATGACGACATAAAAGCAATCATAGATGAAGCTATGAAAGCTGGTGCGGCTAAAGATATTGGGCATGACTATATAGTAGGAATAGAGGAGAGATTAACTAAGTCAAGCAGAAGCACGGTCAAAACTGGATGGAATGTTATTGATGAAATTATGGATGGTGGCTTAGGTGGTGGTGAGTTAGGTGTTATGGTGGCGCCCGCTGGTATTGGTAAATCGTGGTGTTTACAGGCAATTGGAGCAGCTTCCGTCAAAAGAGGGTTATCTGTGGTTCACTATACATTAGAGTTGAACGAAAACTATGTTGGTCTAAGATATGATTCTATATTTAGTGGAGTTACAACTGCTAACATAAAATATTATAAAGAAGATGTACAAAAGAAAATTAGTGAATTAGATGGTAGGTTGATAATCAAATACTATCCCACAAAATCAATCACAGTTCAAACTTTATCCGCTCATCTAAAACAATTAGAATTGCAGGATATGAAACCTGATTTGATGCTTGTTGATTATGCAGATTTATTAATCGGTACAGGTAGAGAAAAAAGACATATATTAGAATCAATATACGAAGATTTGAGGGGTTTAGCAGGTGAGTTTGATGTGCCAGTATGGACTGCATCACAAGCTAATCGTTCTTCATTGGAGGAGGAAATTATAGACGCGAGTAAAGTTGCGGAGAGTTATGCAAAAGTTATGATAGCTGATTTTGTAGTTTCTTTGAGTAGAAAAGTTGAGGACAAAATATCAAATACAGGCAGATTTCACGTGATAAAAAATAGATTCGGAATAGATGGGATTACATATCCAGCTATGATGAATACAAACATAGGTAAAATTGAAGTGCATGAATCAACTTCAAAAAGTGGCAAGGAACAACAATCTAAAATGGATAATTCTGAAGAGTATTTGCGTAAAACATTATCAAACAAATACAATGATATGAATAAATCTGTAGATGGTTTTGAATAAAGTAGAGTATATATTATATTTAGTTATGAGTTTTTTATATCGAAAACAAAACAATATATACTTCGGTTAGGAGAAAGTTTTAAATGGAAAAATTTAAGTTATCTGATAATTTTCTTAATAAATTTAAGAGAAAGAAGGCACCATTTGGTTTTAACGGATTAGGTGAATTGGTTTATATGAGAACATATTCTCGTATAAAAGAGAATGGTAAAAATGAAAGATGGTGGGAAACAGTTCAGAGGGTTGTAGAGGGAACATACTCAATGCAAAAAGAACATATTGAATCATTATCATTAGGTTGGAATGCATGGCAAGCACAAAGGTCGGCGCAAGAGATGTATGAAAGAATTTTTAATATGAAGTTCTTACCACCAGGTCGTGGTTTATGGGCTATGGGTACACCAATCACAGAAGAAAAGAATTTATACGCGGCACTTAATAATTGTGCATTCGTATCAACTAAAACACTCAAAGAAGATTATTCAAAACCATTTTGTTTCTTAATGGACGCATCTATGTTAGGTGTTGGAGTTGGATTTGATACCAAAGGTGCTGGTGAGATTATAATAAAAGGTGTTAACAAAAATAGAAATGAAGAGGTATATGAAATACCCGATACTCGTGAGGGTTGGGTAGAATCACTTCGTTTACTTTTAGAAAGTTACTTTCACGGAACTGCTCACGTAGAGTTTGACTATACTAAGATACGAGATGAAGGAGAACCAATCAAAGGTTTTGGAGGAGTAAGTTCAGGTCCTGAACCACTAAAAGAAGTACACAATAGTATTAGAAAAGTATTAGAGGATAATAGCGGAGAACCAAT
>CENP01027218.1_pt1 | contig 12436 bp, 8 predicted proteins | sample 361281 | NCBI WGS metagenome assembly CENP01 (sample SAMEA2591122, study PRJEB7988) | marine metagenome | biome: marine biome (ENVO:00000447); feature: deep chlorophyll maximum layer (ENVO:xxxxxxxx); material: saline water (ENVO:00002010), including plankton (ENVO:xxxxxxxx) | depth 70 m
TACATTTTATTATATTGTATATAAATTAAATTATTATTTACTATGGATTCAAAGTTAATTTCTTTAGGAAACTTTTTACAACTCAACGAGTTTGATAGAATCAATATTCCTATTTATCAAAGAGCATATGATTGGAAAGCACAACACGTTGATCAGTTTTTAAATGACGTAGAACATCATATTCAAAATCCTGATGAAAATAGTTATCAATTTTTGGGTATGATTGTATACGTAAACAAAGAGAATAAAAAAGAAATTGAAATTATTGATGGACAACAAAGATTGACCACATTTTATTTGTTAGCAAATATTTTATTTGATTGGGTAAATTATCAAAATTCCACAGATCCCTATCCTAATAAGCTGGATAAGATAATGCTTAAAAATCTTGCCACTCAGGCAGAAAGAGTAAAATATATGTTATATACGTCTGAATCAATCGAAAATCATTACATCCCTGATTTTAAAGATTATGAATTAGGAAAAAGTGATGGTTTTTGGAAAACTAAACTTTATACAGATAACACGTATAAAGAGGATAAACAAATGACAGAGTATTTGTTAATGGATATAACCGAAGTTGACTATATTAAAAAAACATCAGATGATACTGCACAAATAAATTCCAATCCAATGAATACACGATTTAGAATGTTCAATCCTGTCAAAGGAGAGAAGCCAATAATCAAGGGTTTAAATCTTAATACCTCAAAAAGTCGTCCTATTGTTAAAAATCACGCACGTATTCAGAAATGGCTTAATGACAGTTTAAAGAGGTATGAAAAAAATAAAGAAAAAAGATTTGAATTTTTAAAGAGTCTTTTTTCAGTATTAAGAGAAAAGCTAAAGATTATACCTTTTCAAACATCAACTCACAATGAAGCTTTTACATTATTCGAAGTTCTGAATGATAGAGGTTTACAGGTTTCACAGGCTGATTTATTAAAAAACTTATGTATAAAAAAAGGTAAAACTTACAGTGAACAAAAGGACATATATAATAAATGGCAAGAGGTAATCGATGAAACATTAGAAGAAAATAATAAGATTCAATTTTTAAGAACAAGCTTTAATTCAAAATATAATTTCATTAGAAAAAATGAATTATATGCAGCTTACAGAAAAATCTTAAAAGATAAAAACTATAAAGAAACTTATGCTTTTATCGAAACTGACTTAAAAAATGACGTTGATAATTATAACTATTTCTTATTGTTAGGTGATAATGATTTACCACAAAGTATTCAAAAATGGATTACCCTTTTATATCACACTGAGACAGCTCAGTGGAGAAGCTTAGCTTTAGCCTTGTTTAGAGTTAGAGCTAATCACGAAACCGATGAGAAGATTGGAAAAACACTTAGTTTGATCTTTGAGATTGTATTTACAATGATTGCAAATAAAACAAGATTTAATGAAATTGAAAATGAGTTTCCTGAAATAGCTACAAAAGTTGAAAAAGGTAAAATTGAAAAAACATATAATTTGCTTAAAACCTTTAGAGATAAAAAAGGACTCAGCTATAAAGATGCTCGAATAGATTCTGAAGATTATGTCAAAAATAGTTTTTGTGCCCTAATTATGATGATGTATAAGTCAAATGATGCCGAATTAGGTCAAAAGAAATACACTGTTGAACATATTCTACCTCAACAACCAAAAGATAAAGACTGGTCAGCCAATTTCCCAGACCTTTTCATTCCAAATAAGGATAAAAAATCGGAAGAAAAGATTTCTGAAGCAAAATCAAGATCAATATACACTGTTGGTAACTTATTGTTGCTAGAAGACAAGCAAAACAAGTCTTTAGGAAATTTAGGTTTTGATTTAAAGATAAAAAAGATGAAAAGTATGGGGATAATTGATCAAATAAATTCAGAAAAAGAATCAAATATTTACAAAATAAACGATTTCAATCAGCAAGCAATTAATCTTAGAAAAAAAGAAATAGAGGAAGTTATTAAAAAGAATTTTCAAGGTATTAGGTTTTAACCATCAATAATATTCACTTAAAAACGTATACTTAAATGTATACATTTGTATTTTTGATGAAATTCAAAAAATTATAAATAACAGATTAAAAGGGTCATTAACTCAGTTGGTTCAGAGTGCTACCTTGACAGAATAAATACAGTATTGTTATATTTATGTTAAGATTTAATAGTTTATTGTAACCAAAATGTATACAAACGTTATTTTCAGGAATTAGGACATTAAACAATTAACAGATTATAGGGTCATTAACTCAGTTGGTTCAGAGTGCTACCTTGACAGGGTAGAAGTCACTGGTTCGAATCCAGTATGACCCACTATATTGATAATAAAAATTATTGTAGATTTACAGAAATTAAATTAATTATTATGAAAAATTTTGTTTTAATGATGTTAGTAATAACACTCGCATCTTGTACAGGTAACGTCCAACATCCTGATTTTGAAAATAATGTTAAACTTGGGCAAAAATTCTTTCAACTTCATGGTGAAGAAAATTTTGATGCAATGGCAGACATGCTTCACGATGATCTTCAATGGACCAGTCCAAAGTATGGAGAAGGTTTAGTAACAAAAGAAACTCAATTAGGTTACATTAAAATGTATCAAGATTTATATGATAATATAAACTTTGAAGCAAATTATTGGTTACCTGGTGTTGACACACTGTCTTTACAAAATGATGGTAGTGTAAGAGTTTATGGCTCATGGACAGGTGTTCACACTGAAACTGGTAATGAATTTAATCTTGGTTCTTATCACACTATGGCATTCGAAGACGGAAAGATTGTTGGAGGCGGGGATTGGTTTGATTTGACTGGCTTTGTTCAAGAATCAACTAAACCAGCAATGACTGAGTAAATTATTATTCACTCAAATTATTTAAAAAGGTGCCTTTTGGCGCCTTTTTTGTTTTACGGATATTATGAATATTTTAATCTTTATCTCATTATTCTCTAATTTAATAATGGTAGGTATTTCACTAATCACCCATTTTGTAACATATCCCTCCTTTAAATTAATCAAATCAAGTATTTTTTCTGAGTTTCACAAAAGCTATACTAACAAAATGCTTTTGATTGTTGCACCCGTAATGATTCTTGAGCTGATTAGTTCAATATTGCTGGTGATTTTTGATGTAAGCGATAATGATACAGAGATCGGTTTATTAATTACTCTTATTCTTATATGGTTTTTGACCTTTTTTACTATTGTTCCAATACATAATAAACTAGCAGTAAATTACACTAAAGATTTAAACCAAAAATTGATTAAATACAATGGTTTTCGAACTACACTTTGGATAATAAAGCTTATATTATTTATAGGATTTTGTGATTATCTGGCCGCTAATTTTCATTAAAGCTAACTCTGAAAGCTTTGTATTATATTTTGATGAATTTTTTTGTAATTCAGCTTTTTGTAGTTTAAGTTGTGCGTCTCTAAATTGTATTGAGCTCAATTGACCTAAGTTGTATTGTTCTAGGTTTCTTTCAAAATTAAGTTTATTGGTCTCCAAGTTTTTAATCTGAACTTCAAAAATATATTGATTGTTTGTGTGGGTTTGATACAAGTTATTTAATTCATTAAAAAATAAATTTATTCTTCTCTCTTTTTCAATTTTTGAATTTTCATATTTTATTTTTGCATTCTTATTTACAATTATTTTTCTACCAGAGTTAAAGATATCCCAAGATAAATTAATACCACCAGAAAATCCCTGGTTAATATTCTCATTAAAAAAAGCATATGGATTGTTATTTATACTCTCATTCCAGCCATAGGATCCAACCAAACCTATTGTTGGTAAATATGTTGATTTTGTTGCTCTCATTTCATTTTTGGAGATGGCTATGTTTTTATCATCTATTTTAAGTGAGGTGTTATTTTCTTGAGCATTCTTGTAAGCGTCATTTAATTCATCAAAATTTAAAAAATCAACCTCTGTAACCAAATCATACATTTTTTCTGAATCAACATTCATAATCAGATTTAAATCTCTTTTTACGTTGGATAAATTACTTATTGTATTTAAATAGTTAATACTATCATTTTTAAAATCTACTTCAGCGTTTAAAACCTCAAGAATTGTAGACTGACCATATTCTAGCTCCAATTTTTTTCTGTTAAGTCTGGTCTTGGATATTTCTAAGTTACCCTTATATATGTTTTGTTCTTCAATTAATCTACAAGCTTCAAAATAAACGGTATATAATTGAAAAATGGTATTTTCAATGACTTCCTTAACTTCCAGTTTAGATTTATTTAATAATTCTTTAGATTTTCTGTAATTAAATTTCCTACCCGTACCATCTACTATGATGAAATTTAATGAGATGTTGGCAGAATTAGAATCACTTTCGATATTATCAAGAGATCCCTCAAGACCTGATGGGGTTTTAATTTCAACGTTTTGATTGGATTTGATTAATCCAGCACCAGCATTAATTTGTGGCAGGTATCCGCTGTTTAAAAAACTTGCATTGTTATCACTTATTTTTTCAAAATTTTCAAAAATTTTAATATTTAGATTATTTTCTAGCGTAATGATAGTGGCTTCTTTAAGATTTAATACCTCTTGGGCGCTAAACTTTAAGGATAGTAAGGAGGTAATAATTAAAATTTTATAATTCATTGTTCTATGTTTTGTTCAATTACTGGAGCTTCAATATTTCTTTTTGCTATTTTTTCTCCATAATATAACCAATGTAGACCAACCTTGATTGAATTTGTAATTGATAATAATATCGGTAATAAGATTAGCGTTAGAAGAGTTGCATAACCGATTCCATATGCAATAGAAATTGCCATTGGTTTTAATAATTGAGCCTGAAAACTTTTTTCTAAAATAATAGGGGCAAGGCCTGCAATGGTAGTTACTGATGTCAGAAATATTGCTCTAAATCTCTCCCTTCCCGCAATGAACAGAGATTTGTCAAAATCCATTCCTTCTTTTAAATTTGAGTTAAACTTTGAAATAAAAACTAGTCCATCATTAACCAATATTCCTATGAGGGCTATTATTCCAAGAAGTGATATTACATTCACAGGAAAATTATGAAATAAGTGTCCCCATGCAACTGTTGTTAAACTAAATGGTATTAGCATCAAAAGTAAAAATGGTTGGCTGTATGTTCTAAAAGTGAAACCTATAACTGTGAAAATCAAAAATAAAGCTAGGGGAAATATTGTGTAGGCTGATTTAATTGTTTTGTTAGCCTCTCTGTATTGACCCTCAAAGGAAACATTTATTGATGAAAATTTATTTTTGATTTCAGGGATTAAATTACTTTGTAATTCAAAAACAATGTCAGCAGCGCTAATATTTGGATCACTCAAATTAGCACTAATTTGAATTTCTCTTTTACCATCTAGATGGTTAATTGCAACATCACCTCTTTTTATCTCATAGCTTGCAATTTCTCTAAGTGGAATTCTACTTCCAGTTGGCGTAATTATTTTCATATCATCTAGTGTCATTATTGATGATCTAGAAATTTTATCAAATCTTATCCAAATTTTTACTTCATCTTCACCCCTTTGAAGTCTCTGAACCTCATTTCCAAAAAATGCAGATCTGACCTGATTCATTACGTTAACTAAGGATAAACCAACTTGATTTGCATCTTCTTTGAGTTTTATATTAATCTCTTGTGTTCCCACAGGGTCATTGTGAGAAACATCTATTAGGCTCGGGTTTCTTTTTAGACTCTCAACAAGTTCAGTTTTTGCACTTTTAAGTTCAGAAACATTATTACTCATAAGAGAAATCGAGACAGGACTTCCTCCAAAATTTGCAGCATCATTAACAATGAACTTTTCTGCACCTACAATTTCCCCTACCTTTTCTCTGACTAGTTTTGCTAACAATGATGCTCTAAGGGACTGCGGTCTTTTCTCACTATCCAACATATAAACTTCAAGTGATGCAGTTGAAGAACCGCCAACATCTCCAAAGCCCACTATCATCGACATATTATCAGCGGATAAGCCTATATTTTTGTTAATATATTCAATAAGTTTTCTTTCATCATCCTTCATATAAATATCCTCAAGTTCTTTACCTGCTTCGATAACTTTACTTTCAACATAAGAGATTATCGAGTCAGTCTTTTTTTCATTTGTTCCATAGGGCATTTTTAAGTCAACTGTAACAATATCACTGGCAATTGTTGGGAAAAAGTCTAGACCTATAATTCCGCCTTGAACAGAACTTATAGTAAGCATTAATGCGACAATAAAACCAGATAGGCTAAAAAATCTATACTTTAATGAGAATTTTAACATAGGAGTATAGATTACATCTCTAAGCCAATTCATTATTTTATAACCTCTTTGGTTAACCTTTCTCATAAATGCAAAGAAATCAAAACCATTATAGTCTTTATTATTATCTTTCAATGCCTTGGAATTTGCCAAGTGAGCTGGTAATAATAGAAGTGCCTCAATCAATGAAATTAGAAGCGTTAATATTACAATCATAGCCACTTCCCCAAAATAATTTCCAACATCACCGTCAAGTAAAAGTAATGTTGAAAAAGCAATAATCGTTGTTACAATTGCAGAAACAATTGCAGGTAATACTTCTAACGTTCCGTCAACTGCCGCTTGTTTGGGTGATTTCCCCTTTTCATAATGTCTATATATATTTTCTGCAATAACAATTCCGTCGTCAACCAAAATCCCAATAACTACTATCATTCCAAAAAGAGACATTAAATTTATTGTAATGTCGAATTGTTCTGCGAATATTAACATTCCTAAAAATGAAATGGGTATACTAAATGCTACCCAAAACGCGAGTCTAATATTTAAGAAAATTGATAATAATATTAGTACTAATAAAATTCCGATGCCTCCATTCTCCAGTAGCAAATTAGTTCTTTGTTTCAGAACAATTGAATAATCCCTTAATAAAGTAATTTTTAGTTCATTGTTTTTCTCGTTAAAATCATCAATGTAGAGATTTATTTTTTTTGCAGAATCCAATAAATCTTCACTATTTGTACTTGAAACAGAAATAATAACTGCTGATTTTAGATCTACAAAACTAGAATTTGATGTTTCGGAAAATTGATCTCTAATTTCTGCAATATCACCAAGTCTAATAATTGCCCCTTCGTTATTATTTTTTATTACTATTTTATTTAGTTCATTAGCATGGTAATTTTTATTATTAGATCTGATTAAATATTCCTCATCACTTGTTTTAATGTTCCCACCACTGATAAGGATGTTGGAGCTTTTTACAGCTTTTGAAATTTCAGCAAACGTCAATTCATATTCAATCAGTTTTTTATCATTTATAGCAATCTCAATTTCCTCATCAGGAAATCCAGAAACTTTTATTTGTGATATTCCATCAATATCTCTTAAATCATTTTCAATTTTTTTTGAAATATTTTTTAAGGATAGCAAGTCAATACTGTTTCCTGTCAGAGAAAATATAACAGTGGCTTCTTGCTCTTCAATTTTTGATACAATAACTGGTTCTAAGTCAATCGGAAAAGAAGAAACTTTATCAACTGCATTTTTTACTTCTAATATTATTGCATCAATTTCATAATCGGTGTTTGTTTCAATTAATATACTTCCTGAGTTTTCTCTAGACGTTGATGTAACCCGTTCAATGCCTGCGATACCCTCAAGATTGTCTTCAATTTTTAAAACAACTCCTTCTTCGATCTCACTTGGAGAACCACCAGGAAGTGCAAAATTTATCGAAATATATTTCGGTTTGATTAACGGAAAAAAGGATGATTTTAAAGCTAGAGTACCAGCAATACCAAATACAATAAAAAAAATAATTAAAATATTAACGGGAATTTTGTGATTTACAAAATATTTAATAATTCCTCTCACCTTTGAACAACTTTAATTTTCATTCCTTCGTATATGCCACTAACATTGGATGTAATCAATCTTGTCCCATCCTCAAGGCCTGTAACAATAACATTTTTTTTATTGTAGAAAAGTGGTTGAACATAAGCTTTTGATATTTTATCATCCTTATTTGCAACAAAAACATACTCGTCATTTATTAATAGTGATCTGGAAATTAGTTGACTTTTAGGAATTACTCCCAATGGTACTTTAATCTCAACAAACTTACCTTCAAATAAATTTATATTATTGAACTCTATGAATATCTTAACTGTTTGTGTCATTTCATCAACTTTTCTATTGATTCTTTTGATTTTACCTATTACATCATCTTTGTCACCTTCAGAAATAATTGAAACACTTTGGTTTAATTTAATTTTTTCTAGGAAATTTACAGGAATGTTAACACCAACTTCAAAGTTATTTGGATCAATGAATTCACCTAATATTTGGTTTGGAACGATAAATGCCCCATCAGAAATATTACCTTTTACTAGAATTCCGTCAAAAGGAGCTTTTATATGGTATTTTGACAATCTCTCTTCTAAATTCTTTACCTTATAGTAAGAAGATTCTATGCCTCTGCCGACCAAAAATAAATTTTCTTTTTGACTGGCAGATTCAGGAATTTTTGAAATGGGTTTTTCAACTGACAAATTATCAAAATAGTTTTTCCATTTATTGAAATTTTCAGCATAATCAATTTTTATATCTGGTAAAACAGATGCAATCAGGTTTTTTAATTCGCTTCTTGATTGTTTTACTGTGGAATTAAATTCATCAGAATTAATTTCAATTAGCGTTTCACCTCTATTAAATCTTTCTCCTTCCTTAAAATTTTTGTTTCTGTGTTTTTTCTTTATTCCTTGAACTTCACTTATAATGCTAATTCTATTTGAAGACTGTAATTTACCGTTCCTTTCAATTTCTATTTTATTTGAATTATTTTTAACAACTTTAATATAAACCGATGTAAGTGAATTGTTGTTGTAGTTAGGTTCAGATTTATTAATGTTAATTATTAAATTAGAAACGAAGGAACCAACAATTAATAATAATAAGCCAAAGCCTACTGAAATCAAAGATTTTCTCATAATAACGAATGTGCAAATTTAATACCAAAAGGATAGTATTTTTTTCTCATATTGTTAATTATTACTTAAATTTTATTTAATTCGTAATATGACATTTCAAAAAGAGATAACCGTAGGTCCTTTCAAAAGAGGTTTTCATATAATTACAAATCTGATTATAAATGAGTTGCCAATTATGACTGGCATTGTAAATGTTTTTATTAAACATACATCTGCTAGTTTAACCATAAATGAGAATGCAGACCCCACTGTCAGAGAAGATTTTGAAACTCATTTTAATTTAATGGTTCCTGAAGACGGTAAATATTTTAAACACACTTTAGAGGGACGAGATGATATGACTTCTCACATAAAAAGTAGTTTGCTTGGCTCATCCGTCTCATTTCCTGTTAAAAATGGTATTCCGCAGCTAGGTACATGGCAAGGAGTTTATCTTTGTGAGCATAGGAATCATGCATCAAAGAGAAGAATTGTTATAACTTTAATTGGAAATTAGTTAAGAAATATAGTCAAGTATTTTTTCAAGTTCTACTCCACGTGATCCCTTGATCAATAAACTAGAGTGCTTAATTTCTTTAAACTTTTTATTATTTGACAATTCAATGTAATTATGATAGCTGATAAATTTATTTGAATAATTTGTTTTAGAAAAAATTTCACCAACGAGAAATACCCTTTCTATATCAAGATTATTACAATAATCTACAATTTCTTGATGAAATTTATTTTCATCCCTACCTAGCTCAAACATATCACCGAGAATCAATACCTTGTTTTCAAGTTCTGCATTTTGAAATGCTTTTATAGCCGAAAGCATGCTTGATGGATTAGCATTGTATGCATCCAGAATTATATTATTCGAGTTAATTTTCAGAACTTGAGATCTGTTGTTTTTAGAAATGTAGTCCGAAATCCCATTTTTTACTTTTTCAATAGGTACACCTAAAAATATACCAATGGAAATTGCAGAAATGATATTAGGAATATTATAGTTTCCAAAAAGTGTACTTTTGAAAGTATTATTGTTTACCTCAATAATTATATTTGGGTTTTCCGCTTTTACTAAATAGTTTAGGTCACTTGCTTCTTTTCCAAAACCAAATTTATTTTTGTAATTGGACAAAATATGTTTTTGTTTTTCATCATCTGAATTATAAAAAATAAAACCAGAACTTTCCATTATAAACTCATATAATTCAGACTTTCCTTTTATTACCCCTTCTTCACTTCCAAAACCCTCTAAATGAGCTTTGCCGAAGTTGGTTATATAAGCATAATTAGGTTCGACTATTTTTGATAACAATTCAATCTCACCAATATGATTTGCCCCCATTTCTATAACTGCAAATTCTGTGTTTTCTGAAATTTCTAAAAGAGATAATGGAACACCAATATGATTATTAAGATTTCCTTTTGTACAATAGGTTTTAAAATGTGTTTTTAGCACAGAATTAATCAGTTCTTTGGTTGTCGTTTTACCGTTGCTTCCAGTGATCCCAATTATTTTAGTTTTAACTTTCTTTCTGTGGAAATTTGCAAGTTGTTGGAGAGTAGCTAACGAGTTATCAACTAGTATATAATTTTCTTTATTTCCAAAATATTTCTCTTCGTCAATAACTGCATACATTGCTCCATTTTCGATTGCAGATTTTGCGAATTGATTTCCGTTAAAATTAGCTCCTTTAAGGGAAAAAAATATGCAGTTGTTTTTTATTTTTCTGGAGTCTGTAACAACACCTGAAGATTTCACAAATAATTCATGTAAATCTTGAATTGACATATAATAAATGTATAAAAAAAGCCCTAATTTTTAATAGGGCTTTTTTAAAATTAAAAAATTTCGTTTAATTTCTAGATCTTCTTTTCATGTCTAGTGATTTACCACCTAATCTTGACATTACACATCTGAATCCGATAAAATCAGTTGCTTGATCCTGATGATAAAATCTTCTTTGAGCTGGATCTAACCAGTAAGCTCTATCTTTCCAAGACCCACCCTTGTAAACTCTTACCTGATCACCTATCAGTGTAGTTTCACCAGAATCTGAGATATTATTTAAGTTTGGAGATTTATACATTGTCTGAGTTTCACCGTCTTCAGCATCAGCTCTATCGCTTCTAGCATCTTCCGAGCTAAAGCTTCTTGAAGACCTTATATCTCCATCTCTAAAATTGATGTTATAACTTTTATCAAATTGAGTTCGGTTTTGAAGATCTGAATCCTCCAAATCCATTGATCTTATTTCACCTTCTCTTACAATTGCAACTCTTTTTCCATTTGAAAGAGTTTTATACTCGGTTTCTTCGGCTAATTCAACTTCACCTTCACCACTTATTACAAATTTTTTATAATCATTTCCTCTGTAGTAGTTGAAGTCATTAAATTCATCATCAACAATTGGTCTATATACATCAGCTACCCATTCAGCTACATTTCCGGCCATATCATACAAACCAAAAGCATTTGCATTGTAAGATCCAACTCTGTTAGTAATGTCAGCACCATCATCAGACCATCCGGCAATTCCTCCATAATCTCCATCACTATTTTTAAAGTTTGCTAGTTGATCTCCAAGGTTTTTTCTTTGACCTGTTCTGGTATATTGTCCTTGCCAAGGGTATTTTTTTCTTGCTTGATAAACATTAAACTCTCTAACTTCTTTCAATCCAAGAGCGGCATATTCCCACTCTGATTCAGTAGGAAGTCTAAATTTTGGTGTAATTAATCCAGTTTCTCTGTTGGCTGATGAGGGAGCCATTGAGTCTGCCGAAACACTTTTAATATTAGCTATTCTGTTTGATTCTTTTCTGCTTGAGTTACCTTTGAGTAGTTCTGACCATCCTTCAATGTTATCTTCACCACCAAAACTTTTATTAGGAATTTGAACATATGCGTCCTGGTTGAAATTTCCAGATTTAATTAAACTGTCATTGTTAGCTATTTTACCTCCTTTATCTGTAAGTGTAGCTCCTTTTGAAAGCCATCCACTGTTTTCTAGAATTAACTCTTGATACCTGTCAGTTCTCCATTCAGCATATTCATAAGCTTGAACCCAGCTAACTCCAACAACTGGATAGTCTGAAAACGCAGGGTGTCTTAAATAACTGTTTACCATTTCTTCAGCATATCCAAGTTTGTTTCTCCAAACGAGTGTGTCTGGTAACGCTCCCATATAAACATCATAATCTTCATTTCTTTTTAACCAATCAAGATACTCAAGATACATAACGTTGGTAACCTCTGTTTGATCCATGTAAAAAGATTGAACATGTTGCTGGTTAGGTGAGTTATTCCAGTCTCTCATGGGATCATCTTGAACTCGTCCCTTTGTGTAAGTACCACCTTCAACTAACACCATATTTGGAGGAGTTTGTTGTCCCTTATAGTTTGTATTATACTGAAAACCACCTTTCTTATTGTTTATAGCCCACCCAGTAGCGGATGATACATTTCTATTATTTGAAAA
>CENP01032320.1_pt1 | contig 12427 bp, 8 predicted proteins | sample 361281 | NCBI WGS metagenome assembly CENP01 (sample SAMEA2591122, study PRJEB7988) | marine metagenome | biome: marine biome (ENVO:00000447); feature: deep chlorophyll maximum layer (ENVO:xxxxxxxx); material: saline water (ENVO:00002010), including plankton (ENVO:xxxxxxxx) | depth 70 m
ATCGTTGTGATATGTGCGGACGGTTTTTATATAACGAAGAAATATCTGTAAATTAGATTATAAATTAGTAATTGAGTCGGTTGGATGGTTACTCTAGGATTGTTGATTCAACCCTAGAGAGGAAAGTCCGGGCACCGCAGAATAGGATGCTCCTTAACGAGGGGAGGTCTGCTTAAGCAGATTATGGAAAGTGCAACAGAAAATAAACCGCCTTCGGGTAAGGGTGAAACAGTGGTGTAAGAGACCACTATATTTTGAAGAAATTCACAATATTGGCAAACCCCATCCGGTGCAAGATCGAATAGGCTCTTAGATGTTATTCGCATTGTTTGAAGAGTGGGTAGATCGCTTGAAATTTATGGCAACATAGATGCTAGATGAATGACCATACAATAGACCATGAACTGGCCTAATGACAAAACTCGGCTTATAGACCGGCTCAATTATCACTTTACAACTTAATTATGGATAGTTTATTTTTTAGACAAGAGCATGTAATGATTCGAGACATGGTTCGAGACTTTGCAGACACTCAAATTATGCCTATTGCTCGTTCCTTAGACCAGGAAGAAAGATTCCCAACTGAGCTTGTAAAGCAAATGGGAGAGTTAGGTCTTATGGGTGTTATGGTTCCTGAGGAATACGGAGGTTCAGGGCTTGACATGGTTTCTTATTCTACTGCTATTATAGAATTGGCACGCGCAGATGCATCTGTTGCAATTACCATGGCAGCTCATAATTCACTAGGTACTGTACCTCTACTATTGTTTGGGAATGATAACCAAAAAAGATCCTATCTGCCAAAGCTAGCATCAGGAGAGATATTAGGTGCTTTTGGACTTACAGAGCCAGAGGCTGGTAGTGATGCCGGTGCTACAAAAACAAAGGCAGTTAAAACAAATAATGACTATGTTGTCAATGGTGGTAAAATATTTATTACAAATGCAGGCCAAGCAGGCTTATTATCATTTACTGCTCAGGTCATTGATGGTGGCGATAATATTGGAATAGCGGCATTCATTATTCCAACAGATACACCAGGATTAGAAATTGGGAAGAAAGAAAAAAAGATGGGTTGGAGAGCAAGTGACACCAGACAGATTTATTTCAAAGATATGAGAATTCCAAGTTCTGCAATGCTAGGAAAACCTGAAAATGGTTTTAAAACATTTTTAAAGACACTTACATCTGGACGAATTTCAATAGGGGCATTGTCTGTTGGTACTGCATTAGGTGCATATGAGAAAGCATTGGAATACTCTTTAGAAAGAAAAGCCTTTGATCAACCAATTCATAAATTTCAATCTATTGGTTTTAAACTAGCAGACATGGCCACAAATATAGAAGCCTCAAAATTATTGGTATATCATGCAGCCTGGCTGAAAGACCAAGGCAAGGATTTTAATAAAGAAGCAGCGATGGCAAAGCTTTTTTCAAGCGAGACCGCAATGAATGTAACCAACCAGGCTATTCAAGTTCATGGAGGTTATGGTTATGTAAAAGATTATGATGTTGAAAGATATTTTAGAGATGCAAAAATTCTTGAGATTGGAGAGGGTACTAGTGAAATCCAGAGACTAATTATTTCAAGAGAAATCATAAAAGACTTTCAGTTATAATGAATAAAAAAAAGAAGCCGAACCCCATATTAGAATACTTCTTGTTCGATAAATACTGGCCCCAATATTTAATTATCTCCGGTCTTATTATTTTGATTTCTTTTTTATTCCCGCAAGGGAAGTCACTGCAATACGTATATCAACTAAATGATATTGCGCGTGAGCCTATCATAGCACCATTTACATTTTCGATTCTAAAATCTGATGAAAAGTTAAAAAAAGACCTCGATGAACGAAGAAAGTCAGTTCCCTCTGTTTTTACCCGAGATGACAGGGTAGCAAAGAGCCAATCTACTGCATTGAGTGATTTTTTTTCAAAAGTGGATGAATTGCGCCAAGCTGAATGGAGATTAGAGCAGTCTAAGCGTTTGGTTTATGAAAGAAGGTATCATAAGCAGTATGAGAAAGCACGGTCTGAATTTGTATCTGATAGCACAAATTTAGATTTAATTAGTAAAACATTTTCTGAATCATACCCATTTACCCTTCAGAAAGATAATTGGTCTAATTATTTATACATAGATTATGATTTAGGAAAAAAATCAACGCTTAAAAGAGAGAACGAATCAGTCCTACAGATATGTCGAAATCGTTGGACAGAGGGTATATATAATATTGGTATTGAGGATATTAGTAGTGATCTAGTTGCTGTGAACCAAGGTGATGTGGCTGATTTAACCGAGCCGGAAAGTTTTAATGACCTAGAGTTAGCTTGGATAAAATCTAAGAAGGAACTTTTATCAGTTTTTAATGATGATAATTTATTTCGAGATATAGGATACGATCTGATCGTAGAATTCATGAAACCTAACCTGATTTTTGATAGAGAAACGACAGAGCGAAGGCAAAAAGAAAGTTTAGATATAGTTCCAAGAAGTCAAGGGGTTGTTTTAGAGAACGAATTAATTGTTGATGCTAATATGCGCATCACAGATGACATTTTATTAAAACTAAATTCTTTATCATCAGCAATAACAAAACAGGATTACGGTAGAGGTGTCTTCAAAGATATACAAAGTGTTTTAGGCGCTATTATTTTATTATCGGTGATTGTTTCTTTATTTTTTGTATTTATAATCATTTACAGGAAAACCATTTTCCAAGATTGGAAAATGGTTTTACTAATAAGTATTGTGTTTTTATTGCAGGTAATATCAGCACACATTGTCTTAATTCAATTAGAGATTTCAGAGTATCTCATACCTGTTACAATGGGGGCTATGACCCTAACAATACTTTTTGACGCTCGCATAGGGTTTATGGCTACAACCTCCATGGCAATTTTAATGGGTTTAATGATGGGCCAAAATATTGATCTGGTAATTATATCTCTTTTTACATCAACTGTTGCCATATATAATATCAGAGAACTGCGTAAACGTAGTCAGTTATTTATTACAATGTTTGCTCTGATTGGCGCAAGTGTTCTGGTCATAATTGGATTAGGCTTATTTAAAGAAAATAATTGGGGAATAATGATGCGTGATATGCAGTTCCTCGCACTTAACAGCATACTTGCGCCAATTTTGACGTACGGTCTTATTAGTCTTTTTGAGATGATATTCGAGGTCACAACAGACCTGACACTTATTGAATTACTTGATTATGACCATCCGTTGTTAAAAGAAGCACAACGAGAAACTAATGGGACATTCAATCATAGCATCGTAGTTGGAAATTTAGCAGAGGCTTGCGCAAAAGCAATTGGGGCGCACTCTTTATTGTGTCGAGTTGGAGCATATTACCATGATATAGGGAAAATGGATAAGTCTGAATATTTTATTGAAAATCAGTATGGAGGGAAGAATAGGCATGATGATATTACTCATACTATGAGTGCTAAAATTATTAGAGCCCATGTAGTAGAGGGATTAAAGCTCGCCCAAGAATATGGACTTCCTAAGGTAGTCTCTGATTTTATTCCCATGCATCATGGTACGACAAGAGTAGAATATTTTTACCGCCTTGCCTTAAAAGAAGCAGAAGAAAAAGGCCAAAAAGTAGATGAGTCTGCTTTTCGCTATCCAGGTCCAAAACCTAATACAAAAGAAACTGGGATATTAATGATCTGCGAAGCAGTAGAAGCCGCAGTTAGGTCAATTAAAGAACCAGATATTTTCAAAATAGAAGCGATGATTGATAATATAATTAATCAACGAGTTGGAGATGGTCAGTTAAACGAATGTCCACTTACTCTTGATGAGCTGAATAAGATTAAAGGCACCGTAGATGGAACAAGTGGCATGCTACCAGTTCTTAGGGGGATTTATCATATAAGGGTAGAATACCCTGATAATCCAAAGAAAACTTCGTAGATATGATTCAAGTCATAAGTGAATGCGACCCTACGCTTAATGGACCTAATCTATCATTTTTAAATAGCACAGTAAGTAGAATCCTCGAGCTTCACAACACAACAAAAGCTGAAATCTTATTTGTTTTTGCTTTAGATGAATTATTAGCAAACTTAAAAAATCAATATTTTCAAAAAAATCACTTTACGGATGTAATTGCCTTTCGATTAAACGATTATAGCGAAGCACCCATTGAGGGGGAGGTGTATATCAGCTTACCCCGGGCAAAGGAAAATGCAAAAATATTTAATCAGCCATATGAAAAAGAGGTTACAAGATTAATAATCCATGGATGTCTGCATCTAATTGGTTTTAAAGATGATACCAAATCAGAAAAAAAAACAATGACAGAATTAGAAGATGATATTTTAGATAAAACTGAATGGAAAATAATTTTTAACCATTGAATGAATAAAGAAAAAGCAGCAAAAGATTTTGTTAAACTTCTGGAGATTGTTGAAACACTTCGTGGCCCAGATGGCTGTCCTTGGGATAGAGAGCAGACTTATGAATCTCTATTACCTTATTTTCTTGAGGAGACCTATGAGGTTATTGAAAGTGTAGATGAAAAGAATTGGGACACTTTTAAAGAGGAACTAGGGGATGTTCTATTACATGTTGTTCTTCAAGCCCAAATAGCTTCAGAAGATAAAAAATTCGATATTATTGATTCACTTAAAATTTTAAATAAAAAATTAATTAACAGGCACCCTCACGTTTTTGGAGATAAAAAGTTAGATGCGTCATACGAAGCAAAACAGAACTGGGAATCAATGAAACATAAAGAAAAGAAACGTAAATCACGTTTAGATGGTGTTCCACCAGCATTACCTGCACTAACACGTTCTCATCGTCTTCAACAGAAAGCTTCCTATGCTGGTTTCGACTGGGATAATATAGATGATGTATGGGGCAAGTTATATGAAGAATTAGATGAGCTAAAATCTGCGCATAGCTTAGAATCTAAAGAAGGAATTGAAGAGGAGATCGGGGATGTGTTGTTTTCAATGGTTAACCTTGCACGCCATTTAGACATTCACGCAGAAGACATGCTTAGAAAAGCCAATAAAAAATTTGTCAGAAGATTTAAAAAAGTAGAAGAAGAATTAGAGAAGAAAGGGAAAACTATGGAAGATTCAAGTTTAGAGGATATGGACAAGATCTGGGAGAAAGTTAAAGAAAAGTATTAAGGTTGTTCTTTTATCCCAGCCGACCCAGCTGGTAATCTTCAAATGCTTGTAAAACTTCATTTTTAGTATTCATAACAAAAGGACCACCACGAGCAACTGGTTCATTAAGTGGCATTCCTGCAACTAATATGAAACGAGCATCTTTTGATTCGGTTCGACATTCAAAAACTCCATTCGTGCTCAGAATTCCAATAGAGCCAATTGATAATTCCTTTCTACAGAATATGTTACCTTCGTAAACATAGCAGAACCCATTCCAACCATCATCAATAGGTATGCTTATTCTACTATTAGAATTCACAGAGATATCAAAATAGAGCATTCCAGTATGTGAATTTCCGGGGCCAGTTATGTTTCCATATGTGCCAGCAATTACTTTAACACGGGATCCTTTTTGTTCTACTATAGGAATTTCTTTCACATCAATATCATTATAAGAAGGTTCTATCATCTTTTTTTCTTTAGGCAAGTTCAGCCATAGTTGAAATCCTCTTACTAATCCATCTGTCTGTTCAGGCATCTCGCTATGTATCACTCCTCTTCCTGCAGTCATCCACTGAACAGATCCATCTGTGAGGTATCCTTCATTGCCTGCGGTATCCTTGTGCCTGAATTTTCCATTTAGCATATAAGTTATTGTTTCAAATCCACGATGTGGATGTGGAGGGAAACCACCTATATAGTCCTTAGAATCATCACTGCCAAATTCATCTAGAAGTAAAAAAGGATCCAGCATATTTAATTCTGGACCACCTATGATCCTAGTTAGGCTGACTCCTGCACCATCTTGAGTTTTGGTCCCTTCATAAATATATTTAATAATTCTGATATTATTATTTCCCATCTAAAATACTTTGAAACTATTCACCTTGAATTGTAGCTACCATTTTTCTTTGGAAAGCGTTATTCCGATGTTCACAAAGATAGATTCCTTGCCATGTCCCCATGTTAAGGTGTCCATTTGATATGGGTATTGAGATTGATGAGCCAAGTATTGATGCCTTTAAATGAGCGGGCATATCATCTGGCCCCTCATATGTATGCTGGTAGTATGATTGATTTTCAGGAACCATTTCATTGAAGTGCTCCTCAAAATCATTTCTAACAGTCTTGTCAGCATTTTCATTAATTGTTAGAGACGCCGAAGTATGTTTGATAAATAAATGCAATACCCCAATTTTGATAGTTTTTATTTCAGGAATTTGATCTGTTACTTGATTAGTGATAATATGGAATCCTCTCGATATTGACTTTATACTTATATTCTTTTGCATCCACATATGCTATGTTTTTCTTTCTTTTTTTCTAGCTGCTGGGAATAAGATATTATTTAAGATCAGCCTGTATCCTGGAGAGTTTCTATGTAATGACAGATCTGTTGGGGGATCGCCTACAAAATGCTGGTAGTCCTCAGGGTCATGCCCTCCATAAAAAGTAAAGGTCCCTTTTCCAAAATTTCCATGAAGATATTTCACTTGATCTGATGATGGGTCCTCACCCATTATGACAATATGGTTCTTAATACGTTTTCTATGGAATCCAGTAGTTTGCCCCATAAATCCCTTTACGATGTCTACATGATTTTGAGTAAGCATTGTTGGTACGGGGTCATATTTTGCAGAAAATTCAAATAGAGAAAAATAGTCTGCCCTAGCACCTCGTGTAATTGGATTATGGCTAGGTGGTACATCTATATCAGAAAATTCGTATATCATTGGATCTGTTAACAGAGTAAAGTCTGAAAAAGCGAAGCACTGTTCATAATCTAGGTTCTGTTGGATCTTTTTATTGATTGGTGTCCCATCAAAAACAGAATGAACACCATCTGTATTGCCCATCGCTAATGCAATATCATATGAGTCGGTTGCAGAACACATTGCAAATAGAAACCCACCATTACCTACATAATTTTTTATTATTCTGGAGATTCCTTTTTTTTGTTCATGGACACTTGAATAACCTAGCTTTATTGCCATTTCTTCAAACTGTCTCTTTTGATCCTTGTACCACTGTGCGTTATGATGGCTACGATAGAATTTACCATATTGTCCTGTGAAATCTTCATGGTGGAGATGTAGCCAGTCGTATTTTTCTAGTTTTCCCGAATGAACTTCTTCATCCCATAGCGTTTCATAGTCTACTTCTGCATAAGTAAGTGCAAGTGTAACAGCATCATCCCAAGGTTGTTTACTAGTGGGTGTGTATATAGCGATCTTTGGGTTTTTTTCTAGTAAAACAATATCCATATTGCCTTGTTCTATAGCAGAATAGATGTTAACCAACCCATTGGCATCAACCATTTCAAATGTGACTCCTCTAATACGGCATTCGGTCTGAATAAACTGATGATTATCTATTAAGAATGATCCTCCGCGGTAATTCAATAGCCATTCAACATTAGTGCTTTTAGTTAAGCTGAAATATGCAATCCCATAAGCTTTTAGGTGATCATTCTGGGACTGATCCATAGGAATAATAATTTTTTGTGCCCAAGAAAAAGAAAAGATCAATAAGAATATAATATTTTTCATTAGCTCTCTAGTTGCTTTAATTCACGTATGTGATAGCGAATAGGTTCCGAAAAAATAGAAGAGGGGTATTCATCAAGAATCAGCATATATTTTTCTAAAGCTTTTTCGCGATCAAAAATATTTTTTTCATATATCTGACCTGATAAAATTATACCTTTATCAGCAAATTCTGTATTCTCCAAATCAGAAGCAAATTGCAATGCATTATCGTAATCTTTTAATCGGTAATATAAAAGGCTTATTCTAAGATTTGCGAGAGGTGCGATTTTAGAAGAACCAAATTCATTATTTATATAAACTAATTCACGTATTGCGTCTCCTATTTTCTTTTGTCTTAAATAGTATTCAGCTTTTAAAAAATGACTTATGGTAGTCTTATCATCGCTTGTTGAATAATATGTTGTGAGAAAATTTTTTAATTCCATGAGATCGTTAAAAGACCCATCTAGCGGGCTTATTTTAAATAAAGATTCATCCACGATTTTTATTGTTGAATCAGGGTCATCTACCAAGAAATGAATAAGTATTTTTTTCAGCTCAATGGAGGGCATTGGATTTTTTATTAATTGTCTTTTTAAATATCCCAATGCTTCATTTGATTCACCCCTTGCAAGCAATACATCAGAGATTCTCAAGGTAATCTTCAGTTTTAATTTTTTATCAGGATTGCTTTTTAGGGCTCTATTAAAAAGCATGTAGGCTTTATCGAAATCTTGTAAAATTCTATATTGGATCTCGCCCAGCTTATAGTATGCTTCAGCCAAAAGAGCAGATCTGTTGATTGATACAAGCATAGAGTCATAGAGGGCAAGACTCGAGGATAAATATTCATTGGAGATTGATGTGTATATTTGAAATGGGTCTTCAAAAAAGATATTATTATCAAAGAAATATGGAATAATATCTGCTTCACTTTCGGGGACTATTTGATCCTCAAAAGTTTGAGCTAATCCCAACAAAACTTTGCCTGCAAAGTTTCCTTGAAAGTTCTTTTCTAAAATGTAGTTGTATGCATTTATTGAATGTTGGTACTGACGTTCTTTTCTAAGATCATTAGCAAATATTAACCACTCATCCAAATCCTGCTTACCTAATAACGACCAATCCATTTTTATTTTAAATGCTTTATTATAATTCTGTTGCTTAAAATAAAACTCACTCAAGACATTGAGTATTTTTTCGGGTTTCTCCTTTGATGCTTTTATGAGTTTATTCTCAATGATTGGCGAAGCACCTTCTTGGTCACTCATAAGTAATATGCGCCTCTCAATAATCCCGCTTTGGTTCCTTTCATGAATCAAATGAAGTATGAATTGTTCCATTGCTTTATCGTAAGCGCGGCGGGCCTGATAATAAACTCCACTTTCATATGACAGGAATGATTCCCCAAACTTTTTTCTTCCCTTAACAAGAACTGTAATTATATCATCATCTAGTCCATATTTTCCATACATTGAGACCATCAAACGGTATATTGACCGATTGTTTTTGAACTTAGATAGCCCTTTTGACCAGACTGCAAGTGCTTCCTGTTTTTGCTCATTAACATAATAAAACTCCCCTAATTCAGAAAAGAGCTTCATATTGTTTGGATCCTTTGGTAAGCGACCTCTTAGGAACTCAATACCCTCTTCAAATCGCTGATAATTCATATATATTGATTTTAGTTTTTGTATAGAAGAACGATGATTTGAATTTTTCTCTAAGATTCCTTTATAGATTGCTATAGCACCATCAATATCACCTCTTCTCTCTAACAGTGATGCAGTTTTTAATGAAGATCCAAGAATAGCAAAATCTTGCGCAATTGTAAAAGTTGTAAAAATAATTAAAAAAATGAAGTTATTTTTCATCGGAAAATTCAATCTGAGTTTCAGGTTCAACTTTACTTAGGGAATTGAAGTAGCGTTTTATCATTATCTGATGTTCTCTAGAGTAGCCAGCATTCAAGGCTTTATTTAAAGCCTCAAAGGCAAGGCTTTCACGCTGTCCCAGATCAGATGGCAACCCCCCAGGGCCTTCTAGGTTAAGTTCAGTTATTGCAGTTGTTGATTTTCTTTCATCTTTTTCCCCGCGCTGAGTCATTGATGTTTGACTATCCAGCATCCTTGATAGAATTCTTTGTTGTCTTTCTTGTGTTTTTCGATTAAATCTCTTTTTCTGCAGGTCTTTGATAACTTCATCCATCTCACCAGAAATCCCGCCTAGATCGCCCATTGCCTTTTGCCCAGAGTGGCGCATTTCATTCATTAATTGTTCCAGTGATTTACGGATACCTTTTTGTTGTGAAAGCATTTGTTGCATCATCTGCTGTTGCGCTGCGGCTGCCATCTGTCCAAGGCTTAATTGCATACCTTGCTGGTTTAGTCCTTGCTGCTGTCCTGCCATTTGTTGCATCATTTTTAAAAACTGTTCATAGCCACTGGCAGATCCTGATGCCTGCATATTTTGCATGCTATTGAAAAGGCCTAGCGTAGCTTCATTTAGTCCTTCCATTGCCATATCTTGATTTTTGCCAGCCTGGCTTAAATTTCGATCAGTTAATTTAGTTTTAGCTTCTTCCATTCCAATACTTGCTTTGCCAATCCCTTTTCCAATCTCAGGAGTAATAGCAAATGTTTCATTTGATAATTCCATCATTTGGTTGGTTATTGATTGTAATTGGTCTTGAAGTAATTGTTGCCTAGATGCTAGTTCGCGAAGCCTTGGGGAATTACGGGATGCCTGTTTGACATCGTAACGGAGTTTCTCTTCTTCCGATGATAAATAGAGCATGTCTTGCATTAATCCTTGAAATTTTTCCACCATTTCTTCAACGCTCTCTTGATTGAACCCTTGCCTAATATCCATCATTTGTTGCATCATCATTTCCATATTACTCAATGATTCTTCACTGGCATTCTTTGCTTCTGTGATATTCTGCTGTGATAGATTTTCGATCGCTTCATTGAGCGAGTTCTCAAGGTCTTGCGAAAGTTCTGAATTAGATAGCTCTGATAATTCCTTTGACGAAGCCTCACTAAATGGCTCAATAGTTTCTGCCGCTTCCTCCATTAATGATTTAATATTTTCAAACTCATCCAGGTTGCGTTCTTCTTCTTGTGCAAAACGTTCTAATGTTGAAACTTCCTCATTATGCTCTGACTCACTCATTTCTTGAGCTAATGCTTGTTGCTGATCGAATAGTTGCTGCATTCTATTTTGAATCTCATCCAGCTTTTGTTCCGCTTGAAACTTTTTAAATATTTCAAGATACCTATCAAGATCTTGTTCTATTTGGGCCATATTCTCTGAAAGTTCACTTAGTGCTTCTTGTAGGGATTTCATATCCATGTTTTCTAAAGCACTCTGTAAATCTTCCATATTCTCCAGGAAGTCATCTGGCATGACCTCACTGATCAGCTCAGACAGTTCTTTAAATTTATCCAATAGGTCTGGAGATAATAGTCTATGTTTTTCCGCCTGGTCTGTAATGGATTGTATTGCCTCGGATAGCTCCTCTAGGTTCTGAATTTTATCTTTTGATTCTTCTATAGAGTTCTTTAAAGACTGTTCTTGGTCCCAGTCTAATTCTTTTGATTTAAGTATTTGTAGTTCCATTTCTTCAAATTGTTCTTTTAGATCTTGTATTTCGTCAATGTCACTAAGCATTTCCTGCATAAAATCACTTTCACGATTTTCAACATTTTCATAAAGGTCTGAGAGTGAAGGTACTCGCACAATAAATGTACTAGAAATTGTTTTTTTAGGTCCTGAAATAATATCATTATCAGTCAATTCAAAATGATAATGAACCTCATCTTCAGGCATAAGCATCATATCATTAAGGTCCCAAAACATTTTTATTGTTTGATCCAGGGTATCAGTATTTAGGTCACTAATATTGAACATAGCTACATAAGGATCCGCCTGAAGGTAAGCAGGTCTTCGAACCTCATAAGCAAGTTGTAGCTCTGTGAAACCATAGTCATCACTGATCTCTAAATGCACTGGGACAGATTGGTCATTACCTAATTCTATTATGGGGGCAGGTTTTATTATTAATAAAATTGGATCATAATCAGGTATGATTTGCAGTTTATATGGTATAGGGTCTTTATTTGTAATGCCACGCTTATCTACAAGGTTTATAGTAAACTGACCCTCATCCATTAATTTAAAATAGCCAGATGCACGGTTGTAATTAGAGGCCATTTCTGACCTTTCTCCATTTATATCTAGATATGCATCCTCTAACATTCGATTTGATGAAAGGTCTACTTGTATGATTGACCCTTTCAACCCCTCCACAAGTGCAATATTTCCTTCCTGCGTAACTTTTTCTAGCTTAGTGTATTTTGGAGGAATAGTCGTAAGCGAAAAACTTTCAAAAATAGGCCTATCAGTTACAAAGATATTAAACCGTTCCGTTGTGACGCTTTCCCAGGCTTCCCAAAAGTGTTTTGCTTTAACAATCGCTTGATATGAATAATCTTGGTATAGCTCAGGAAGGTCAAAATGGTATGTTCCCCTTTCGACAGGAGTCGTAGAAAATTTTAATTGTAGCGAATCTCTTTTTTTGGTTGATACCTGATTTGGGATTAAATAAAGGTGCACCGTGTCAGAAAAAGAAGAGGCTTGTATATTTATTTCAGTCTTTTCACCTCCAATTATGTGTATATCGCCTGACATTGATAATAGAGAAAATGGTTTCGGAGCAGGAAAAAATTTGGTGGGATTTTTCCAGCGGTGAA
>CENP01226070.1_pt1 | contig 12425 bp, 10 predicted proteins | sample 361281 | NCBI WGS metagenome assembly CENP01 (sample SAMEA2591122, study PRJEB7988) | marine metagenome | biome: marine biome (ENVO:00000447); feature: deep chlorophyll maximum layer (ENVO:xxxxxxxx); material: saline water (ENVO:00002010), including plankton (ENVO:xxxxxxxx) | depth 70 m
TCCATTCTCATCACCATCTACATCTGCCTGAGTTGGATTGTATATGGATAAACAATTATCATCACTATTACCAACTCCGTCATTATCAATATCAAAATCATTGACATTGAGTTGCATAGATTGGTAGACATCGCCACTGATGTTATCTTGCACAATAGCAACGAGTTTCATATTGTCGGGATTCCATGGATCGTCATCGGATATTTGCCATAAATTATGATCCATCATTAAGATTTCCCCAGAAAATATTTGAGATTCACCTTCACTCTCAATAGTAATAGTCTCTGTACTTACCCAATGTCTTGCAAGATTTCTTACATCATGGACTAAACCATCACCTGAAAAAAACATCGGAACCTTGTCCTCGACAAAGACTATCTCAAGCATTATATTTTCTGATGATGCATAAGAATCCATTGTTAGTGTAATTTCGTAAGAAATTGTCAAACCATCCCGATATCCATTCAATGCAATTACATATGGGGTTTCAGAACCAAGTGCATTTACTGTGGCAGGTTGTATCGTCGCATCGTAGATCTGTGCACTATCCGCAGAAGTTATTCCCCCTCCTGTACTACTCCACTGGTTTCCTTGTCTACGATAATGAGGTCTTGAGGTTGTCATATTGTAATAATTCTCTCGCACATCATGGCAATCACCTATTTCATCAATATAGATGCATAGCTCAGCGTCAGTATATGGTGACCAATATGGGTCTGCCCACGCTACCAAAACAACATCATCTGGATAATCATCCATCAATTGATCAAAAGCCATATCTACAGCCGGACAAAAGGTGCAGGTCTCACCCCCAAAATAGTCCCAGAATATTCTTTGACTAGAACGGGAGGGTGATTCTATCCTAGTTTTTATATTATTATATAGTATATCAACCGGATCAAGATTCTGAGATAATGGAAGTGTAATTAATAATATGGAAAATATTTTATTCATGAAGGTTGCAGCAAAATTATATTTAACTTAAAAACTTGCGCTATATGATACCTTTAGCCCATCATTAAATGGTGGTATAATACGACATATCCCATTGCTGCAAAAGAGACCTCCTTGAATCGAACCATACATGATCGATATCCTCTGAGAGGAAGTCATGTTATATGCAAATTCTGCAGAGACCCATCTATTCTGCGCCCAACTTGGGGGATTGGTATTTTTTCTATTACCTGTAAAGTATTTTAGATCTCCATAGATCAATGCCTCTAGCGGATTGTAGTAGGGGTCTTTTAGTTGACCTGTCTCATACGCGCTGGTGGCATCATGCGTGATAGTGAGAGACCATTTTGAAGCCTTACTGACTGAAAAATAGATCAAACGGTTAAACTGTTTAACCATGGCACCATCCTCGCTACTGAATTGAGTGGTTGTAGTATTAAAGGACTGCGAATAATCATCATCATCATACATTGTCCATCTTGAGCTGCCAAAATTATAATTTGTCGCATTTCCCTTCATTCTATTGAATTTCTTTCTTTCTTGATACTGGAAACCAATACCTAAACTGTAACCGTTGTCAAGAATGTAATTTAATTCTAATGGTATAGTAAACGATTCTGCCTGTTGCCATAATTGTGATTTAACATCATATTCAGGAGTAAATAAAGAATCATAAAAAGGGACTAATGTAGTATCATAATACCAAGTACCATCCCACTCGAGCGAATCATATACTTCTACAAATGATGTATCCACAGCTGAAAAGTCACGCTGTTCACCAATAAAATTCCGTAGGTTATTAATAATTTCTCTGTTAATACCGTGTCCAATCTTAAAATATAATCTATCATTGAATGCATAACCACTGATCTCATTATAATTTTCCCAATACGGCAAAGCAGATACATCAGAAGTAGGTAAAAGCCCATTAACCGGCTCATAGAACCAATCATTTTGCGAATTGGATTTCCATACCTCATTCCGACTGAGGTGTGCATATTGCATGGAGACAGCAAGATCCATAAAAGAACCATTTAATTCAAATTGAATTCCGCGTTCATCATTGAAACTATAAGTGTGGCTTACTCTTCCTAACAGAGTTGAATTATGCTCTTTTGCAAGGGTTGGCATTTGTTGGTATTCTATCTGGTTACCATATTCATTTGCTGTGATAGCTCCCTGCAACTTATCAAAGGCATAGCGTTTATATTCTGTTGAAAGACCCCAATTGCCAAAATAAAAGTTTATATTTTGATAATAGCCATGCCCCCTCTTCAATGTATCATTAGGGATCCCTCCAAAACTGCTTACTTTTTGGGTGGAAGACTTATCTGCATATTCCATAAAAAGATCAGCAAAACCACCTGACCAAGATAAATAGGTTCCTCTAATATCGTGATTGATATCAATGGATGGACCACTAGTGAGAGCATGAGCTTCATTCGACCTTAGTTGAGTTATTCCTAATGAAATTGAATTAATATCATAGTGCAAACGATTAGCTGACATGTTATGAAAATTATTGAACTCAGGAATCCTTGTTCCGCCGCCTAACAACCATATATCTGAATTTCCGTTAAGATGACTGAATGAAAGAGGGCCCTTCTTATACTCAAAGTATAGACCTCTTGTACCATTATCAAAATTTGTTACTTGGTCATCGAATTGATTCAACACTAAACCTCTTCCCCAAAATTCATAAATATCGCCTAATTTTATATAGAAGTCATCAGCTGAATATTCTAATCTAAACTTCCTGATATCGTTTGTCATGAAACCTATGTCTGGAGGGTTCGAATATTCATACTGAATCCAACCTTGCATATCATTATAAAAAAAGTTGAGATCCAAGAGATTCTCTGAAAAATCGTAAAAATCATAACTATTTCCATAATTTGCATATATACCTCCATTTAGGCCTATATCGCTTGCATTTATGGAGGAACAGGCCATTAACAATACAAACCACAAATTGAATAATCTTTTATTTATTGATCTTATCATCAATATTCTTTCCTAAAATCTGTCTAATTTGCTTTTCAATCTCTACCTCTTCTCCAGCAACATAACCCTGATGCCTCCATTTCACCCTGCCGCCTTTGTCGACAAGAATCAGAGTAGGCATGACCATACCATTTAACTTTTTTGATATCACTTTATTTGGATCCATTCCAACATTAAATGAAAAACCTTGAGATCTTACATAGGCTTTTACTTTACCAAGTGACCTAGGTGAATCTGTGTTGATCATGAGGACCTTGAAATTTTCTTTTGCGTAATCTAAATGGTATTGATTCAAAAATTTCATGACCTTTTTGCAAGGGACGCACCAAGTAGCCCAAAAGTCAATCATTAGTGGTCCATCTTCTGTCAATTCATGTAGAGTTGTAGAGGTCCCATCTAATAAACGAATTTTGATATTAGGTATGATTTTCTCTGTAGTGATACTATCCGCTGATAGGGACGTAAATAGAATGAAAGTTATAAAATTAACTTTTAAAACAGACTTTAGGTTTAATGGCCAAACTGAATTTTTGTAATTTATCAATGGTATGTATGAACGCTATAGAATTGGATCCAAAAATGTTCGCAGGTCATTCTCATTCACAAATTTCAGGCTCACATTACTGAGAGACTCAATTTCACTAACAGGCAAAATAAATTCATAAACAGCCTGTATGTCAACCGTCTCCATTGCCACCTGAATTGACCACCCACCTACTGAGAAATCAATCAAGGGTGAGAATTGATGATGGGGAGCATATAATACTCTACTACTATTTCTGGAGTGCCAATATTCTTCAGGAGTATCAGCAACTACGATCAGAGTATTTCGATTATTATCAAATATACGAAGAATCGGGACATTGCGATATGAGCCTGACTTTATTGCATCTACATGCTGGCTAGGGAAATTAAATTTTGTTCTATCGAAATAAAAAACAGTAAGAGACCCATCTTGCTCTAAACCAGTGTAGGGTAGCCCTGTAAGCATATCCTTGAGTATCTTATCCTTTAATCTATAGACCACAGGAAAACGAACGGTCATGTATAGTTCATCATCCTGGTGATATTCAAATTCAGGTCGCTGTAATTCTACTTCGTAAGGGTTTGATAATAATTGGTCCAGAACTGATGATAATAATTGTGTATTTCCAGCGTTTTCAGGATTTTCATCCATCTTTCGATCTACATCAAAGTCCATAGACCACTCACCTGATTCAAAACGTGATTGTTCCTGCTTTACTTTTTCTTTTTTCCGTTCGTTTGCGCCGAGAAGAAACTCCATTGAGGCTTCTAATTCAGCAATCTGCTGGTCAAGACTAGATGCAACTAATTCTGCTTGCGTGGATACTGGATGGCGCTTTTTAACAACAGGTTCAGTGTATTTTGGGTATGGTGAGATCTTTTCTTTTGGCATTGAAGGAAGAAATGGCTTTAACATATTTGATACAGATGAACCTACAGCCTTATTCAGACTTGGTACCTGAGTGTAAACCTCAGTTACCTGAGATTTCGCAACTTCTTCCCAGTTTGCGACATCAACAACCTGTATTGTAACATGAACCTTATCCAATTGACGATTGTACTTACCTAATACCAATAAATTTCTTGAGCCTCGTGGTTGCTTAAGCATAAGAGACCGGTCATTCATTATTATCTCTAGATCTTCTTTTGTTTTGACTCTAACACCATAAACATTCTTTATTTCTTCACGTGCCATGTCGCTTAGCCCAGCGGCAATCCACTCAACAGCGGGATCATTCTGGATATTATCAAATGGCAGCAGATACACATATGCGTATGGCTCTTTTGGATATAAAAGAGAGGTTAATAAAAGTAAGTAAAGAATCTTGTTCATCTGAAATAAATGTTTCATTAACTCAAATTAGGGTTAATCACCGAATTAATCCAACGCAATTTAGGCATATACTCAGGTCTCATTTTGCTTAATCCATCTCGCCCATGAATCTCTTAGCGATACAACTCGGATAAAAATATTCTCATCTTTTGATAACTTTTCATCTTTTTTAAAATATCCCAATCGTTCAAACTGATAGGTCTTCGATCCTGGGTCGATCAAACATGGCTCTAATTTTGCATTTTTTACCAAGCAGGAATCTGGATTCAATGCTTTAAGAAAGTCACCATCTTTCTCAGGAGCAATCTTATTAAAGAGACGATCGTATATTCTTACTTCAGCGTCTATTGCATCTTTGGCAGTTACCCAATGAATAGTTCCCTTTACTTTTCTTCCATCTGGAGCATTACCTCCTTTCGTTTCATTATCATAAGTGCAGTGGACTTCTTTTATGTTTCCATATTCATCTTTTATCACATCTGTGCAAGTAATAAAGTAAGCGTATCTAAGTCGTACCTCTCTGCCCGGACCTAAGCGGAAAAATTTTCTTGGAGGGTGTTCCATAAAATCATTTTTCTCAATATAAATTTCTCTAGAAAATGGGATTTCTCTAGAACCAGTATCTGGATCCTCAGGATTATTCACGGCATCAAGCATTTCGGTCTTATCTACTGGGTAATTTGTTAAAACCACCTTCAAAGGTTCGAGCACTCCCATGACGCGATCCGCGCTCTTGTTTAATTCTTCCCTGAGGGAATTCTCTAACCTAACAACATCTATTACAGAATCACGCTTGGTCACACCCACTTGATCTGCAAAATTCCTAATAGACTCTGGAGTATAGCCCCTGCGTCTTAATCCTGAGATCGTTGGCATTCTTGGGTCATCCCACCCATCGACAACGCCTTCATCTACTAGTTGCTTTAATTTACGCTTACTCACAATTGTAAAATTTAAATTTAGTCGAGCAAACTCTATTTGCTGGGGGTGATAAACATCTAATTGGTTAAGATACCAGTCATATAGAGGCCTATGATCTTCAAACTCAAGAGTGCAAATCGAATGCGTTATCTCTTCAATTGAATCTTCAAGACCATGTGCCCAGTCATACATAGGATATATACACCATTTATTTCCTGTTCGATGATGGGAAGAATGAAGTATCCTATAGATTACTGGATCTCTCATATTCAGGTTTGGATGAGACATATCTATCTTTGCTCTAAGAGTTTTAGATCCATCTCCAAAATCTCCTTCTTTCATCTTTTTAAAGAGGTCAAGATTTTCTTCAATTTCTCTGAACCTAAATGGACTTTCTTGTCCCGGATCTTTTAACGTTCCACGGTTCTTCCTTACCTCATCTCCTGTTAAATCACAGACATAAGCATTACCAGATCTTATCAGTTCCAAAGCATACTCATACATCTGATCGAAATAATCTGATGCAAAGTACATTCGATCATTCCAGTCAAACCCCAGCCATTTTACATCTTCTATGATTGACATTACATATTCATCTTCTTCTTTTAGAGGATTGGTGTCATCAAACCGAAGATTACATTTGCCTTGATTGTCTTCCGCAATTCCAAAATTCAAACATATAGATTTAGCATGCCCAATGTGTAAATACCCATTAGGCTCTGGAGGAAAACGAGTTTGAACACGTCCATTCCATTTTCCTGAATCATTATCATCATTAATAATTTTTTGAATAAAGTTTTTTATTTTAGTATTGGTTTTACTCATTTAATTAAACTCATTTATTGCAGTATTTATACGATTTATTGATTCCTTTTTTCCCAATAACGAAATGATATCGTAAAGCGAGGGTCCAATTAGGATTCCACACAAGACAAATCTCAAAGGCTTCATCACCTTACCAAAACCTATACCAGTTTTATCCATATAATCATTGAACTTTATTTCTAAGGAACTTGAAACGAAATCATCAATTGACTCAATGATCGATTTCAGTTCCAACATGATTGATAAAGTATCTTCTTTCCAGATCTTTGCTAATTGAGTTTGATCAAACTTTTGAGGCCGGAAAAAGAAGTAACTCGACTGATCAATGAGGTCTAGCAAAGAATCGGATCGAGGTTTCATTAGATCTATGACCTTAACACAATAGGCCTGGTCTTTTTTCATTCCCCATTGGCCATCTATTTCTTTAACATGAACCAGCAAATTAGAACTATGCTGTAGCATAAGGTGCTGAGAACTAACCCAGTTGAATTTTTTTTTATCAAATACAGCAGATTTTTTTTGAACTTTTGAAAGTTCAAATCCTTCGACTAGTTGAGTAAGCGTAAATATCTCTTGCTCTGTACCAGGGTTCCAACCCAATAACGCCAAATAATTTAACAATGCAGCAGGCTGATAGCCTCTTTCTCTATAATCATATACACCGGTAGCACCATGTCGTTTACTAAGTCTCTTTTTATCTTCTCCCAAGATCATCGGAAGATGTGCAAATTGTGGAATATTATAACCCAAAGCCTCATATATTAATATCTGCTTTGTAGTATTTGGTACGTGATCTTCTCCACGAATTACATGCGTTATATCCATGGCTTCATCATCAACAACATTCGTAAAATTATAAACAGGACTTCCATCAGACCTTGCTATAATAAAATCATCTATTTCGCTGTTTGCGACAGTTATATTTCCGTATATCAAATCATTGAACTCTGTGTATCCCTTGAGTGGGGTCTTTAGTCTTATTGTAAATGGAGAACCCTTACTAAGTTCTTCATTAACTTCATTGTCCACCCTGTCTCTCCATAGTCCATTGTAATGAAATGAGTTCGAGTTTTTACGAATATCATCCAATTCCTCTTTTGAAGCAAAACATCTGTAAGCCTTTTTTGACTGCATCAATATATCAAGAGAGGTTTGATAGGATAAACTATTTGTTGATTGATAGACTATTTCTTCATCCCAATCCAACCCAAGCCACTTTAAGGAGTCAGTAATCTGGTCAATGTATTCATTTTTTGAACGTTCTAGATCTGTATCCTCTATCCTAACCAAAAACTTCCCCCCATGATTTTTGGCATAAAGATAGTTTGTCAATGCTGTTCTGGCACCGCCTAAATGCAATTGACCTGTAGGGCTAGGAGCGAATCTTACTCGAGGTTTCATATCATGTTTATGAATTAATCAATTTAATTTATATCATAAATTACTTTTCGTTTTAAAAGCAAAAAAGCCTCTTATGAGAGGCTTTTTACTTAAAGCAAAATTTATTGCTATTCAGAAATACTTAACTGACATATAAAGTCATGACCCAAACTGGTTTAATTAAAGACCCCTTTATCATCTACGAAACCATCAATAGGTTTACAAATTACTATTACCGTATCATCTTCTATGTTAGCATCCCATATCATACTTAGCATAACGTAATCTCCAGTCCTACCATGTTTCCATCGCTGTATTGCGCTGTAACGAGAGACCGTTATTGTTTTTGATCTTTTTAGAGTCTCCTGCATCTTCCTAACACGTGTTAATTCATCTGGATGGATCCACTCCTCTTCATCATAGCGACATCCTATTAATTGGTCGCTTTCATATCCTAAGATCTCATTGCACCTTCCCTCTGCTTGAGTGATAATACCGTCAGAAAGTCGACCACATATTAACAATGAATCTGCAACGATCTTATCCAGTAAGTTTTCAGAATGAAATGAGGTCTTGAACTTAGCCACTTCAGATCGGAGAGATTCAAGCTCTTGCTTAAGAGCAACATTTTCCCTCATGAGGTAATCTATAACAGTTTTTGATTTTTCTATTTCTGAAGATTTCTCGGATGGGTTCAATAAATTTTCTGTTTTTTTCATAATTAAGTTTTCTTTGGATAATTTGAGAAGATGTTTTGGTGGAATTGTTCCTTTCGCGATCCACAGGCTAAGAGCTTGGGGTGACACACCAAAGTACTCAGCAACATCTCTCTTTCGAGTGAAGTCTTTTTGAGACATTAGATTATTAATTATTTCTGAAGCTTTTTCCATCATTCACTATTGTGATCTTTTAGTATTTTCTTTTATTGCTTGTTATTTAACCATAGCTTAACTAAAATTAACTAATACTTAATTTACTTGCAATAGAAATTTAAGATTCCAAAAGGAGATTTTATGAAAGGCTGTAAATATTTAATAATAATCTTTTTAACGGCTTTTTTAGTAGGCCAAGATGGTCCAATTTTACCCGGTCAGAAATCAGCAATCAAATCGCTTAAGGTTAACAGCGGCTACTCTGATGACGATCTGGATGCACACCTTTTTCAGTCATATGGAAAAACCATTGATGAACTTACTCGACTTGAAGGAGCAGAGGTCATCAGGGCTATCCAGGCTGGCTTAGTGGCGAAGAAACCAAAAAAAACTACAAGTAAGGATCTGAAGATCGCCTCGATCCTGGAGCCTGGCATGAAGAAACTCTTCCATCTGCGAGACGGAACCATTCGAAATGGTGAGATTCTATCCATCGATGATGACCTTGTGGTGCTAAAGACAGCCAGCGGTACTTTCAATATTCCCTCAAATCAATTTCTGTCAGAGACGGCTGACATCACCAACAAGAAAGGCGAGCTATTCAAAGGTATCGTCCTCGGTGAGACGGTGGAAGAGTTCATCATCCGCACAGGTTTCGGTGACGCGATCATTCAAAAGAGAGATATCCGAACTATGAAACGCTATCACGGAGGTGTTTTGGACCGTCAATATGAAGAAAAGAGAAAGTTCTACCAGGGAGCGGCGCAACTCATACATATTTTCATGGATCCAACGGCCTTTCCTCTTGCAGGCAATACATTTTACTTGAGTGGTTTATCTGTTGGATATGGTCTCACAGATAATTTCATGGTCACAACAAAATTTGGTTCAAATTTTAGCGGTGATCTGAACTTTCATCCCCGGATGCGATTCTATCATCGAAAATCAGCGGAGAGAGAAGTTGCCGCGACCTTTGGGTTCGGCCTGCACCGCGCCTTCAGTATCAACAGTATCATTGCAAAATATTCTCATGCAATAAGCCTCACAAACACAGAAGATGGTTCTTTAAAGACTCTAGAAGAGAGCAGTTTTAATGCTGGAGATGTACTTATAGACAAAGTAGACAATACTCTTTATGCAGAAACCTTTCTTGTTTTCTCATCTAGAAGTGTCAACCCAACAGGTAGAGGTAAAATGGGATGGTCTGCGGGTGCTAAGGTCAGCAATGCTTTTATGGACCGTAGCACGTGGTTAAAAAAAGAGATCGCTAGCGCAGATTCAATATATTATTTAGACTGGAGCGAGGATGCCAAATACAAGGTTCCATTTAGGTGCTGGTTAGCATTTGAATACGATCTAAGGACTAACTTGAAATTTGTTGGCAGTGCATGGATCGACAATGGATACAAAGTCCTAAAGCTTAGGCAGACCATAGATGATTATCTAGGGTTGGATAATTCACCTAGCTTTTCCCTTGACTCGCCACGGGGCAATGCCAGCATGATAGATTTTGATTTTGGAATGCTTTACGCTGTCAACGACAATTTTCGGGTTGAAATACATTTTCAACAGCCTTACATAGGCTTCTACTGGGAATTCTTTGAATTCTAACAGAATTAATCAGCATACCATGCATCAGATCTTATTGATCATCTTCCTCTCCTTTACCGTGATCACAGCTGAGTCAGGCTCTGGTATAGAGGTCGCTAAAGACATTCGACTTGAGAACCTTAAACGAGACCACTCCGGAAAGTTCATCAGCTTTATGAACTCAGATATGGAAACTGGACAGGGCATTTTATTGGATGTAACAGATAAAAATATAATTATTTCAGAAGATGGAGCACGTGTTCCCTACGACCACTCAGACATTGACCACGTTTTTGTTGATCCTGAAATAGAAGAACTGGCCATGGTATTTTGCCTAGGTGCACTTGGAGGCATTGCTGGATATTTAGGAATCATCATTGGCCACTCAGGATCTGATCTGATCATAAAGGGTGCAAGCTCTTCCCTCGGGGCAGGCCTGGCTAGCTTTATAGGGTACCGAACCTTTTATAGACCAATTAAAATAGATATATCCGGAAAAGCTTATGGCTAGAGAAATAATTCCTCTTTATATGCTCACTTTATCTTTATTGTTTGGCAATGATTCTATACTTATCAAGTTAGAAAACGGTGAAGAGCTTCAGGGTGTGTTTATTGGGACATACATGGACCATGTTCACGTGCTAGTAGATGAAGATCTATTCTATTATGCCTGCAGAGATATTCGCTCCATACTAGATCTTCATTCTCTCCTATCTAAACAAAAAAAAGAATTTGATTATGACTGCGGTGAGAATACCGTCACCGCTGATATCCTATTCCCGCCTGTGTTAGACCCCATGACTGGTGAGTGGGCTCAAAGACTCCCCGATGTATTCAATCCAGAGATCTCAAAGCCAGTCAAAAGTGAAAATACTTTAGGCGATAATGTAGAAATGATAAATCCTTATGGAATCGTGCCTATTACAAAGGCTGATAATATCGAATCGCCATCAAAGAATGAAGTATCTACATTCTGGATTGACAATGAAGAAAAGACCCCAAAATCTCAACAAACTCTTGAAAAGGAAGAGATCGTTGAGAACGATTTCATCATGATCAATGGTGTGAAATACGTTAGAGCATCGCCCGACGGAGAGATCGATCGGAAGAATCTCAGAAATAACACGAAGAAAAAGGCATCCAAGAAGAGACGAGAGAAACAATTATCCAATTATGATATCAAAAAAATGGCAATCCAAGATGCAGAGCTTCAACACGATAAAATAACATGGGGATTTACAGGTATGGGCGGATGCGGGACCGGATTTTTTGGTGGAATGATGGGAGGCGAAATGGGTGATTTTCCAGGCTTTGTATTAGGTGGAACAGCGGGACTTGCACTGCCCTTCCTAATTGCAAACAATTATGATGCATCCAATAAACTTATTTACCCACGTGAGATTAAAACATTGCAGGGAATGAAACTTTATAAAGAGACCTATCTTAAGGAAGCTAAAAAGCATGCATTAAGTTCTGTACGAAAAGGACCATATTATGCTATGATAGCTGGTGGTGCTTTCTTCGGATTTCTTATTTTAACGCTTGGAATTTGAATTTTAAATGGTCTATTGAAAATTGATGACTCTTGAAAGGTTTATAACTAAATACCTTCTTCTCATTCACATGATGACTCTATCTCTCCTGCTTGGAGAAAATACCGTCCATATCGATTTGACCGACGGACAAGAGATCCAAGGAGAGTTTATCGGGACATACATGGACCATGTACATATACTAACAGGAGATAAAACATTTTATTATTCCTGTAATAATATCTTGTCTATCAGATTTCTTATAAAAGAATTTCACTTCGACTGCAGTGAGAACACCGTGACCGCTGACATCCTCTTCCCACCTGAGCTTGACCCCATGACAGGTGAGTGGGCTCAAAGACTCCCTGATGTATTCAACCCTGACATTGTAAAACATCTTGTAAAAAAAGTGGCTGATGCCGTTAACACGAATCCACCAACGGTGGACATTGGTGTTGTTGAGACACAATTTGAAGAAGAGGTCTCGAT
>CENP01078581.1_pt1 | contig 12412 bp, 8 predicted proteins | sample 361281 | NCBI WGS metagenome assembly CENP01 (sample SAMEA2591122, study PRJEB7988) | marine metagenome | biome: marine biome (ENVO:00000447); feature: deep chlorophyll maximum layer (ENVO:xxxxxxxx); material: saline water (ENVO:00002010), including plankton (ENVO:xxxxxxxx) | depth 70 m
GTATCTTGAAATACTCCATCTGTAAACCTAAGAATTGGATTATCTGTGTCTAACTCCTTCATATGATCATTTTGAAGGTTTCTCATCAAAGTCCATAAGCTTCTTCCAGCCACTGAAAAATATCTGTCAAATCTTTGCTCGTACTCTAACCCTGCAATTAGAGAGTGAGCACCTATATCAAAATTTGTGGAAGCAGTAATTCTGAATTGTTCTGCCTGGCTGTATGAATAACCTGTTTGTACCGCTCCAACGTTACCAAACAAACTGTATACGCTATATGGTGCTTGACCGTTTAATAATCCCCCACCTTGTTGGATATTAACAAGGTTGTCTATTGAATTTGATATTTGACCATTGGCGACCATATCATAATAAGTAGAGGTATAATTTGCCAATATTGGATTATAGCTACTTGGGGTAAAAACGACGGCAGTGTCCAGATCCAAAAGCTTTCTGTAACTGAAGATACCTGTTTTTTCATCTTCTCCATAGCCATAGAGTGAAGTCCGTTGAGTCTCAAATGTTCCAACGTGACCATACTGAAAAATATTATCTCTATGACGGTCATCCCAAGTGCGACGCAAGTTTCTTGTATAATCCGCTTGGATTGTGTAAAAAGCATTTTTAATAAGCGACTCGCTGTCTTCTCCTACTCCCCCAAATTGTTGAGTGAATCTAGCGAACGTGGAAAAATCTCGGTCGTTAAAGACAGAATTATTTTGATAATTCATTAGTGCATTCGAACGACTTCCATTTCTACCATATTGTTGAATGAATCTTCCTCCAATAACTAGGTTAGTCCGATCACTTGTTTTGATATTTATATTCCCCGTCGCACGGATATTATTTCGAGCAACATTCAATCTTCGGTTCACCGTTTCCAGGTCATCGAATCGAAGAAGTTCAGCGGCTCGAATCGTTCCGAGACCTGCAGCTGTAGGAAGCAATGGATTGTTATTTAGGTTCTCCAGAACATCATCTTTTACTTTCCAGACAGGCGTAGCATAAGGGCGGCTATCTCCATTGTGTTGGAATTCTAATGCCATTAGGTAGCCAACTAAAGGGGCATTTTTTTCTTTGTTAAATAATAAAGGTCCACCAATTGTCAGACCAGCAAGGTTATAATTATAGGGATCAAATAAAGCGGATGTGACATATTCACCTGTTCCAAAGAATCGCGGAGATGGACCTCTAGTTGTTGTAGAGATAACACCCCCTGTAACGTCACCATAGTTCGCGGGAACTCCTCCTGTAATAACCTCTGTTTGAGCGATGGCCTCTCGGGGCAACTGTACACTACCTCTAACTTTAACTCCATCGATAAAAGTTACGTTTGCATCGCTTCGTCCTCCTCTGAAATAACTTGCTCCTGAACCCTCATCTTGAACTACACCTGACGTTAATGAAAGGACTCCGCTAACTCCTCTGGAAGCTAGATTTCGAATTGCTGCTGCACCCATAGTAAAAGATGTTTTTCCCTTCTCAATGAGCGGGGCTTCATAGTCAGCAACGACATCCACCTCTCCTAAAACAACATCTGAAGATGTCAACTTGAAATCTATAACAATTGGTCGACCTCCAACTATTTCTACACCATTAAAAGTCATTTTATTATAGCCAAAAGCTTCACATGATACTGTATATGTTCCCGGGGTGATGGGGTTAATATTATACCGACCATCAAAATCTGTTAACCCTTTCGCTATTTCATAACCCCCTGAAAGTACTTTTATAACAGCTTGGTATTGTTCATCTCCTGACTTTTTATCTTTTACCACGCCTCTAAGAGATCCAGGTCTAGATTGAGCCGAGGCATTAAAAACAAATGCTATGGCTAAGAGAAATGCTCCAAATCGAATTCGCATATTTGTGGGCGTTTAGGTTCTGTTTTTTGGGTAATCGAAGACACGAAAATAACCAATAATTACCATCATTTAACTTTTTCGAATTAATTCGTTAATATTGATACTCAAAACATGAAGAAATTATTATCAAATTTAATTATTTTTTTCTTTCTTAATTCCTGTTCTTGGGATGGAAATACGCACCCCATTCCAAACGTCCCAGTAAACGAAAACTTATTTCTAAATACCCCAAGTGCCTATCCATTGCAATTTGTCGGGGGGTCCATTTCTGTTCCTGAATGGGGGTATAGAGGAATATCTATTTACCGTAGGACAAATTATGGCGATGCGAATGACTTTGGAGTCTATGATTTATGTTGTCCAAATCACGTTGAAGAAAATTGCGGAGCATTGGAGCTAAAAGACAATTTATATGCAGAATGCCCTTGTGATGGACAAAAATTTTTACTCTTTGACGGGCAAGCGATGGATGGAGAATCCAGTTGGGGATTATTCGAATATCGAGTTGGCTATGACGGGGTCAGCCTTCATATTACAAACTAAGCTTCAGCTAAACCCATCTGTTTGAGATGATTTACATGAGAGCGGTACGCACTTGCAAAGGTTTTAAACTCAATGTAAGTTATGTTAAACTCTTTACATGTAGCCTTTACAATTTTTGAAATATCTGGATAGTGCACATGGGAAATTCTCGGAAATAGGTGATGCTCCACCTGATAATTCAACCCCCCCAAAAACCATGTTAAAAATTTGTTACCCATGGCAAAGTTTGCGGTGGTTTTCATCTGATGAATGGCCCACTCATCTTCTGTCTCAATTGCTTCATGACTATTCGAGCTGATAAAATCTGTTTTATCCACCACATGAGCCATTTGAAATACTATAGATAGCACAAATCCTGCAACAGCTGACATAATAAGAAAACCTATTATCCAATGCACAAACCCAAGTTTCATCATTGGTATTCCTACAAACAATCCTAAATGCAAAGCTTTCCATGCCCAAAAGGAGATATGTTGAAAAGCAGTCAATTTTTTTAAGGGGACTTGTCCTATTTTTTTTGAAAAGTATTTCTTGTAATCCGTATATAAAACCCAATAAATATAGAGAAGGGCATAAAGAGCACTAAAATATACATGTTGAAACTTATGAATCCATAATTTTTTTTGACCTGGTGACATTCTTAGAAGAGATCCAGACTCAATATCATCATCAACCCCTTCTATATTAGTAAACGTGTGATGTACAGCATTATGCTTTGTCTTCCACATTAAAACACTTGCTCCAAGAAAATTTACAGTGTGGGCAGCCATCTCGTTTAACCAATTGTACTTTGAGAAACTACCATGAGCACCATCATGCATCGTATTAAAGCCTATTGCGCTTATTAAAACACCCATAATTGCCCATATCATCCATGCGACAGAAAAAGCAGGCTGAAGCACAACCAAGGCCAAGTATGCAGAAATAATTCCAAAAATTAAAATACAAGTCTTGAAAAACAAACTGAAATTTCCTTTTTTTGATTTTTGCTCAGATTTGAAATAAGCGTTTACACGAAAGGTTAATTCTTGATAAAAAGGTTGGCCTTTTTTCGGAGCAAACCGCGGAGCCTTGAAAACTGTTTTGGTCATCGGTACAAGATACTACAATATGATAAAGAGCAGAAAAAAGATTGCTTTTTTAACTTTCCTGATAGATAGTAATGTCGCTTCCTTTTAAAAAAGTTCCTTAGCGATAATTTCTGTTGATTCTCCTTTACCCATTGTATAATAATGCAGTACTGGAACTTTATTTCTCATCAATTCCTTTGATTGTTCTATACACCATTCTAAACCTATCTCTTTAACTGCCGATTGAGTTTTTGCAGTTTCTATAGAACGTATTAAATCATCAGGCAGATTTATATAAAAATTCCTGGGGATCGTTGTTAATTGTTTTTTTGAAGCTATCGGTTTTAACCCGGGGATAATTGGCACATGAATACCTGACTCCCTGCATTTATTTACAAAATTGAAATAGTGCTTATTATCAAAAAACATTTGCGTGACGACATATTCAGCACCGGCATTGACTTTAGATTTTAAGTATTTTATATCCGAATTAAGACTCGGTGCTTCAAAATGTTTTTCAGGATATCCAGCAACTCCAATACAGAAATTTGAAGGGTTTGTATTCTCAACTTCATCATGTAAATAAGTGCCCTTATTCAAATCCGAAACTTGACGAAGAAGATCTATTGCATACTTATGTCCTCCTGTTTCAGGAATAAATTGATTATCTGTTTTTAATGCATCTCCTCTTAAAATCAAAACATTATCAATACCCAAATAATGAAGGTCAATCAATGCGTATTCTGTTTCTTCTCTTGTAAAACCGCCGCATATTACATGCGGAACAGTATCCACTTTAAACTTATTTTGAATTGCCGCGCAAATCCCCACTGTTCCGGGCCTTTTTCGAGTATGAATCTTTTCTAAAAGCCCGTTATCATGTTTTTTAAAAACGAATTCTTCTCTATGGCTAGTTACATCGATAAATTTTGGCTTGAACTCCATCAAACTCTCAATAGAATGAAAAAGTCCTTCTATGCTAGTGCCTTTAAGTGGAGGTAGTATTTCAAAACTGAAAAGGGTATTGCCCTCTGATTTTTTTAGATGATCGATAACTTTCATAATCTTATTTTAAATTTTTAATCCAATAATGGAGCCAGCCATCTTGAAGCTTCTTCTAATGATATACCTCTTCTTTTTGAATAGTCCATTAATTGATCTTTATCAATTTTTGACAACCCAAAATATTTTGAACTTGGATGGCCAAAATAATAACCACAAACCGCTGCAGTAGGGAACATTGCTTTGTGATCTGTTAATCCGAGACCTATATTTTTTTTCACATCCAATAATTCAAAAAGAAGATCTTTTTCAAGATGGTCAGGGCATGAAGGGTATCCAGGAGCCGGCCTTATACCTTGATATGATTCAGAGATCAATTCTTCATTATTGAATTTTTCGTTTGCAGCATATCCCCAAAACTCTGTTCGAACTAGGAAGTGTAAGTGTTCTGCAAATGCTTCCGCCAAACGATCGGCAAGAGCTTTGAGCATGATAGCCTGATAATCATCATTATCTGATTCAAACTGCTTAACTTTCTTATCTATTCCTGTGCCTGTATTTACTGCAAACAATCCTATCACATCTCCAGTGGGATCTATAAAATCCGATAGTGCAATGCATGGTATATCCTTTTTCTTCAAAGTCTGCTGTCGAAGTGTTAGAAATCTGTATTTTTTTTGATTCCCATCGACAACCTCAATATCATCCCCTAACTGTCGTGCACTAAAAAAACCATATACAGCATCAGCTTTTATCCATTTTTCTTGAATTATCTTATCCAACATAAGTTGAGCGTCATTCCAAAGCTTAGTAGCTTCAGTTCCAACAATATCATCCTTAAGAATTCTAGGGTATTTGCCGTGTAAATCCCAAGCCTGAAAAAAAGGAGTCCAATCGATAGTAGACCTTAGTTTATCTAACGAGAAATCCTTTAATGTAAAAATGCCCAAATCTTTTGGTGGAGGAGGCTTTTTTGCAAAATCCACCTTAAAGTTATTGTTTCGAGCTTCCTTCAGAGAATAAAATTCTCTTTTCTTTAATCGGCTTGCATATTGAGCAGCTAATTTGGTATAATCCGATCGAATTTCTTGTGAAAATTTAATGCTGTCCTTCCCAAGTAATTTTTGAACCACAGGAACTGATCTGGAGGCATCATTTACATGGATAACAGGAGTATCAATAGTGGGCTGAATTTTTACTGCTGTATGAGCCCTGGAAGTAGTTGCACCTCCAATTAATAAGGGCTTAGATATACCTTGTCTTTTCATTTCTGAGGCTAAAAAAACCATTTCATCCAGCGATGGTGTAATAAGCCCGCTGAGTCCAATGGCATCAACATTATGAGTAATACTGGCATCTAAAATCTTTTGAGGAGGAACCATTACTCCGAGATCAACAACATCAAAGTTGTTACACTGAAGCACAACAGCTACGATATTTTTGCCAATATCATGAACATCTCCTTTGACTGTTGCCATCAATATTTTGCCTTTTTTTCTAGCAACCAGATCGCCTGAATCAAAATATGGCTCGAGATATGCGACAGCTTTTTTCATCACACGAGCTGATTTTACAACCTGAGGTAAAAACATTTTGCCAGATCCAAATAAATCGCCTACAGTGTTCATTCCTGCCATTAAGGGCCCCTCAATAACTTCAATCGGGGTGTCTAAAGCCCCTCTAGCTTCTTCTGAATCTATTTCGATATATGCATCAACACCATTTACTAAACTGTATTCAATGCGTTCCGAAATTGGTAAATTTCTCCATGATAAATCTTTTTCTTTTTTATTCGATTTACCGCTGAATTTATTAGCTATAATTAATAATCTCTCTGTGGCATCGCTACTGCGATCGAACAACACGTCTTCAATATGATCTCTTAACTTTTCATCAATTTTATCATAAACAACTAATTGACTCGGGTTAACAATTCCCATATCCATGCCATTTTTTATAGAATGATATAAAAAACAAGAATGCATTGCTTCCCTTACTTGATCATTACCTCTAAATGAGAAACTCACATTTGAAACACCACCACTTACCTTGGCAAATGGCAGATTTTGCTTAATCCATTTGGTGGCCTGAAAAAAGTCAAGAGCATTTTTTCTGTGTTCATCCATCCCCGTAGCAACGGGGAAAATATTAGGATCAAAAATTATATCTTCTGCGGGAAAATGGATTTCATTGACAAGAAGATTATATGCGCGTTCACAAATTTGAATTCGCCTTTGAAAGGTATCTGCCTGGCCATCCTCATCAAATGCCATAACAATAATAGCTGCGCCGAACTGACGAATGATCTTTGCCTGTTTTAGAAATTCTTTTTCTCCAGACTTAAGACTAATTGAATTTACTATTGACTTCCCCTGTACACATTTTAACCCAGCTAAAATAATTTCCCACTTCGAGGAGTCAATCATTATTGGGATTCTTGAAATATCAGGCTCAGAAGCAATCAAATTTAAAAAAGTTATCATTGCAGATGAACCATCTAGCATGCCCTCATCCATATTGACATCTAAAATTTGTGCACCACCATCAACTTGATCTCTTGCTATTTCTAACGCCTCCTCAAATTGTTCTTCTTTAATCAGTCGAAGAAATTTTCTAGACCCTGTAACATTTGTCCTTTCTCCAACATTGACAAAGTTTGTTTCCGGGCCAATAATTAAAGGTTCAAGTCCTGAAAGCTTCATTTCTGCAATTTTCTAGGTTTCCTTCCCTTGGCAATCATCTCAAATGCTTTTATGTGGTCGGGTGTTGTTCCGCAACAGCCTCCAATAATGTTAACAATACCAAGGTCCAAATATTCTTCAATATCCTTTGCCATCTCCTCTGGAGATTCATCATATTCTCCAAACGCATTTGGCAAACCAGCATTAGGGTATGCACTTATAAAAAAGGGTGATTTAGCCGACAGTATTTGCAAGTATGGTCTTAGCTTTTTTGCTCCAAGCGCACAGTTTAGGCCTATGCTCAATAAAGGCATATGACTCAAAGAGATCATAAAAGCCTCAGTAGTCTGGCCACTCAATGTTCTACCTGAAGCATCTGTAATTGTCCCACTTAACATTATTGGCAATTTTTTTTTTGTGCTATCAAAAGCACTCTGAACCGCAATTAAAGCTGCCTTAGCATTCAATGTGTCAAAAACTGTCTCAATCATTAAAACATCAACACCCCCAAATATCAATGCTTCAACTTGTTCTTGGTATGCTAACGACAATTCATCAAATGATATGTTCCTATAATCAGGACGATTGACATCAGGACTAAGGCTTAGCGTGCGATTTGTGGGCCCTATTGCCCCTGCAACGAATCTTGGCTTTTCCTTTGTTGAAAATTTATCTGCAGCTTTCCTGGCAACTCGAGCGCCTTCAATATTAATTTCTCGGACATAATCCTCCATAGAATAATCCGCCATAGAAATTGATTGGCTGTTAAAAGTATTGGTTTCAATAATATCAGCACCTGCCAATAAAAATTCTCCATGAATTTCTTCGATTATAGCAGGTCTAGTTATATTTAAAATATCATTATTTCCTTTTAAAGGCGTATCCCAATTTAAAAAATTCGAACCCCGGAAATCCTCCTCTTTCAAATTATAATTTTGAATTAACGAGCCCATGGCTCCATCTAAAATTAATATTCGCTCCTTTGCTAAGTTTTCTATTCTAGACATCACGATTTTATTAACCCTTACCTAAAAAGCCAGAAAGAAAAAGATTTGGATGATTATTTTCACCAATCTTATCTTTCAGCAACAGCTGTTGCTGGGGGATTTGGCACCTTTAGACTAGGTTGCCAAGATTTCACAGGGCCCAACCCTCCATCTTTCTTGATAAGTTCTGCAAATATAGTTGTGCCGATCAATATTGCAATGGTGATAAGAAGAAAAAAATTCTCTTGAAATAAGGCCTAAGATTTTATCTTTGGCGTGAAAATTTTTTTAAACACCTATGGGATATTTATTTACATCTGAATCCGTTTCAGAGGGTCATCCAGATAAAATTTCTGATCAAATTTCTGATGCTTTAGTTGATCATTTTATTGCATTCGATCCAAATTCTAAAGTCGCATGCGAAACTTTAGTAACAACTGGACAGGTTATTTTAGCGGGAGAAGTTAAATCCAAAACTTACATTGATACTCAAGAAATAGCTAGAGATGTCATTACAAAAATCGGCTATACAAAAAGCGAATACATGTTTGATGCCAATTCATGTGGAGTTCTAAGTTCGATACATGAACAATCACCTGATATAAATCAAGGTGTTGATAAATCATCAAGAGAAGATCAGGGAGCTGGAGATCAAGGAATTATGTTCGGATACGCTACTGATGAAACAGAGAATTTTATGCCTCTGGCTTTAGAAATCAGCCACCTATTGCTTAAAAAATTAGCAGATATAAGACATGAAGGGAATGTGATGACTTATTTACGTCCTGATTCGAAAAGTCAAGTTACTATTAATTACAGTGATCAACATCAACCAAATGCAATTGAAACTATTGTCATATCAACTCAACATGATGATTTTGACTCCGAATTAGAGATGCAAAAAAAGATTGCCTCGGACATACAAGAATTTCTAATGCCTGAAGTTATTCAGGAATTACCAGGATCTATTCAAGATTTGTTTAAAGGGAACATCAATTATTTAATAAACCCTACAGGTAAATTTGTTATTGGTGGTCCTCATGGAGATACTGGCCTTACAGGTCGAAAAATAATTGTGGACACATATGGTGGCAAAGGAGCTCATGGAGGAGGAGCATTCTCAGGGAAAGATCCTTCCAAAGTGGATAGATCTGCAGCATATGCAGCAAGGTATGTGGCAAAAAATATTGTCGCTGCAGGAGTGGCTAAACAAGCATTAGTTCAGTTAGCGTATGCAATTGGTGTGGCCGAACCTGTTGGGTTTTATATTAACACCTATGGAACTTCCTTGGTAAAAGATTCAAAAGGGGATTTAATGAATGATGGCGCTATAGCGAGAATACTAAAACCCTTATTTGATTTAAGACCATTTTCCATAGAATCAAAATTTGGCTTGAGGGATCCTATTTATGCTGAAACAGCTGCGTATGGTCACATGGGTAGAAAGAATGAAATTGTAAAAAAGACTTTTAAAAGGCCTACAGAAAACGGGCAAGAAGTTGTAACCAAGACCGTAGAATTATTTACTTGGGAAAAACTCGATTCTGTCGATCTTATAAAATCGGCTTTTAAAATTTAAAAAAGGGGATTTAATCCCCTTTTTTTATTCATAAACTTAGTATCTATAGCCCTCTGGCTTGAATGGGCCCTTTACTTTTACGCCAATATAAGATGCCTGATCTTCTGATAAGACATCCAATTCAGCACCCACAGATGCCAAATGTAATTCTGCAACTTTTTCATCAAGATGCTTGGGCAAAGTAAATACTTCATTCGGATATTTTCCAGGGTTCTGAAACAACTCTATTTGAGCCAAGACTTGATTTGTAAAAGAATTTGACATAACAAAACTTGGATGCCCTGTTGCACATCCCAAATTCACCAGTCGTCCCTCAGCTAGTACAATAATTTCATTATCATCAATTGTATATAAATCAACCTGAGGTTTAATCTCTTTCTTTGAATTGCCATAATTATTATTTAACCAAGCCATATCAATTTCATTATCAAAGTGACCAATATTACAAACTATAGCCTTGTCCCTTAAGGCTAAAAAATGACGATCTACAATAATATTCTTATTACCAGTACTGGTAATAACAATATTTGCCATATTGATGACATTATCCATTTTTCTGACTTCAAAACCATCCATAACAGCCTGAAGAGCACAAATTGGATCAACTTCGCAAACAATCACTCGAGCCCCAGCGGCTTTAAAAGAAGCTGCTGTTCCTTTTCCAACATCGCCATATCCAGCACAAACAACAACTTTACCCGCAATCATTGTGTCTGTTGCTCTTCTTATTGCATCTACTGCTGATTCTCGACAACCATACTTGTTATCAAATTTTGATTTCGTAACAGAGTCATTTACGTTAATCGCAGGCATTGGTAGAGTTCCTTTAATCATACGCTCATAGAGCCTATGAACTCCAGTAGTCGTCTCTTCGGATAAACCACCAATACCTTCCACTAGGTGAGGATATTTATCAAGAACCATGTTAGTCAAGTCACCTCCATCATCAAGAATCATATTCAGAGGCTTACGGTCTTTACCAAAAAATAAAGTTTGTTCAATACACCAATCAAACTCTTCTTCATTTAAACCTTTCCATGCATAAACCTGGATACCTGCTTCTGCTATAGCAGCTGCTGCGTGGTCCTGTGTGGAAAATATATTACATGATGACCATGTCACTTCCGCACCTAATTCAACTAAAGTCTCTATCAAAACCGCTGTTTGAATGGTCATATGAAGACAACCTGCAATACGTGCTCCTTGAAGGGGCTTAGTCTTTCCAAACTCTTTTCGAAGGGCCATTAGGCCGGGCATTTCTGATTCAGCCAAATGTATTTCGGTTCTTCCCCATGGGGCTAAGGATATATCTTTTACTTTATTTTGGATATAGTTGGTTTTCCCTGAATTTTCCATCAATTTTGCTTTTAATTATGGTTAGCGACGTCAAATTTAAGCATATCAAATCCGATCAAATACATAAACCTGGACTTTTTGGTTTAATATTAATTTATATCCCCATAATTAATGACTTACAAGGCTCACAAATATTATCTACTGAGGATAAAAAACGGTTTTCCAAATTCAAAACAGAACAAAAAAAAAGAGAATTTTTAACAGCTCGAATCGCTTTGAATAAAATTGACAAGGGTTTTAGTCAGAAAATATCGTACAAAGGACAGCGTCCATTTTTAAAAAACGAAATTGATCACATAAGCCTGAGCCACTCAAACTCATTTGGTATTGCTGCTTGGCATCCAACATTGCCTGTAGGAATTGATATTGAATCTGATCGTGACCAGTTCAAAAAAGTTTCCAAGAAATTTTTGTCACCCAATGAAATAAACAAAATTGAATCTTCTCCAAATCCGAAATTGGCAAGAAGAATTGCATGGGGGGCAAAAGAATCAATTTTCAAAGCTGCGGACCAAAAAAGTTTATCATTTTCAAAGGATATTCAGTTGGAATTTATTGCAACTAAAATTGAGGGTAAGGGCGTTGCTAATATAATAGGCGGAAGACAATATGTTGTTTATTGGAGCCTCTTTAAAGACTCTAGAAAAAATGACCATGCAATTGTATGCGCAATTGAAAAACCAAAATCTTTAAGAATTGTTTTAACAGGCCCTGAAAGTTCAGGTAAGACTGAGCTTGCAAATTCATTAAGCAAATATTTTAAAATGCCTTTTGTTCCCGAATATGCTCGGGAATACTTAAATAAAAAAAATAAAGAATATGACCTTTCAGATTTACTAAAAATCAATGATGCACAGACTAAAATTCAAAAGGTAACCGATGGAGAAATGGTTTTTTGGGATACTGATATAATTACAATAATAATTTGGGCAAAAGAAAAATTTAATACTAAAAATGAAATCTTTGAAAAATCGTTGAAAGAAAATGTCCCTCATTTCTATTTGCTATGCAATCCAGACTTAGACTGGGAGCAAGATGATCTGAGAGAAAACCCAAATGATCGATATCGCCTTTTAAGAGAATATCAGTCCATTTTAACTAAGCGTAGGATCCCCTATGCTCACATTCAGGGCAAGGGTAAAATAAGATTAGCGAATGCCATTGATAGCATACAATCACAGGTTTTTTGAATTAACTTTGTTGTCGTACACAGGGGTGCCTTTCGGCTGAGATTTATACCCTAGGAACCTGGGCAGGTAATGCTGCTAAGGGAGTGAAGGATTTGAGTATCCTGTCGCAAAAGCGCCATCTGTGAAACATTTTTTAATAT
>CENP01021499.1_pt1 | contig 12400 bp, 10 predicted proteins | sample 361281 | NCBI WGS metagenome assembly CENP01 (sample SAMEA2591122, study PRJEB7988) | marine metagenome | biome: marine biome (ENVO:00000447); feature: deep chlorophyll maximum layer (ENVO:xxxxxxxx); material: saline water (ENVO:00002010), including plankton (ENVO:xxxxxxxx) | depth 70 m
GGAAAAGGGTTTCTTTATACGGCTTATAACTTTGGTTTGAGATGTTTCTGTCTCCTACTTTACCAGAGTTTTGAATATTAAAAAAAATGGTCTTTCCCTCTTTGTAAACCATGGCAACGTTGCTACCTGTTAGTTCCTCGTGTATTAATTTGTCTTGCAAAAGTTTTACTTCATCAAATTGAGAAAAACAGAAGGTTTGGACTACTAATAGTATAAAGACAGCTCTTTTCATTTTAAGTAATTTTAGCTTGTTTAGTAGCAATATACAAATAAGGCAAAGAACTCAAGCTAGTGAAAAGAAATAGAATTTCATTCTCAATACGGAGTCATTGAATTTATATTTAAATTTTGCTCTTCCAAAAGGGAATATGTTTATAGAAGCAAATAAACTTGAATGTGTAAAATGTATTGACTTTTGAGGGAATACTATTCAATAAACGTGATGAAGGGTATAAAACGCTTCTTGTTCAGTTTTTTAAAAAACATACGTTTATTTGTAGGTTTGTTTATAGCCCGAATAAACACTATATTAAAAAACTGTATTTATTTTTATGTTATTTGAAATGAAAAAATTATTAATTCCACTACTTATAATGTTGTTTTTTGTTCTTGCCTCCTCAAAATTTGCAGCCGCTAGCCATTCCGTTCAAACCGAAGAATGTAAAAACCCAAAATGCCCTGAGCATGATGTGTGCTTGAACTATACTAAAAAATCAAAATTTAATAAAAATGGGACGGAGCAACTTTGGCAATATAGATGCCCTAACGAGAAAAGAGAAAAATATTGGATAAATCAAAGGCCTGATGGATACTAAATAGAAAAGTGTGCCTCCCTTCAGCATCTCTTCTTTGAGTTTAACTACTGCGATTTGATCTTTTTCATTACTTAGTTTACATTATGTTGCGCTGAATAATGTCTCTTGAGTATTGATTCACCCCAATCGTTTGAAAGATCTCTAACAACTGAATGCACGTGGTTAGCATCATTTTGAATGTTATCATATTCAATTAACAAGTCGCCCCCTTGAATTCTATAATAAAACCCTTTAGTAGAATTGATTTCTCCGGCATAGGCAAAGTGAAGATTTTCAATTCCTGAACGGTAGACTTTCTTTCTCAAATCTTCTGCAAAACCAAATATATAGGTGTCCATATATTCATCTAAAAGCTCTAAAAAGAGGTCTTTTTGAGAAGCGTTTAACTCATTATATGAAATGCCAAGCGGGTTGATTTTTTCTGCTTTAAAATTATTTTTTGTAATAATATCAATTGGAGCATTTTTAGAAAACTGAGCAATATTATTTTGTAGAGTATCAAAAGAGGAAACCAACTGTGTACCCATGTTCATTTCAGACTTTAATACTTGCTTCTTTTTAAATCCTTCAATAGCTACTATGGCAGGATTAGCTCCAAGGAAAGAAGGTGTTGAGGACAAAATGGTATTGTTTTTTGAAATAAAATTAAATGAGATATGATGTCCCTCAAATTTCCAACCCCATAGTTTAGTTTCTGAGGGAACTCCAAAAATCCAGAAATGATAATCCAAATAATCTCTAATCACTTTCTTTCCATTAAATATTAGAGGAGGATTTTCAATTTTTAATAACACCTTTTCTAGTTGCCTAATTTCTTCTGACTTATAGAACCCTTTTTTACTTAATGAAGCTTTCAATAAGTTTAAAGCAGCCTCTTTTTGACTCTCGTTGAACTGATTAAAACTGGTTCCTTTTCTCTCTATAGGAACAAAAAAGAACTGCGTTCTCTCGGCACTGTTAAAATCAAACAAAGAAGCATTTCTTAACTCGGGAGTGAGGGTATTCAAAAAAGTATTCGCTACTGTAGATAATTTTTCCTTTTTCTTTTGACTCTGCCCAAATGAGGGAAAAATAAATAGGCAAAGCAGCACCACTTTTTTCATTTTATAGATTGGAATCTGTAGCATTTAAACTAACATTTTGTCCTAACCTTGAATTTTCAGAAGAATAATATAATTATTTTCAATGTTTTTTGTGCAATAAAAAGGCTTGTTTCTTTGTATTGTACAAGAAACTTAGGATTTACTCTTGTTGGCCATGCTAATAATATATTCTTTGATTTTGTTTGTTTGTTCTTTGTTTAATCTGTCACCAAAACTGGGCATTCCTTTTTGTAAAAAAACTCCATCGAGGACAATATTATCAAACATATCGAAAATAGATGCTTTACTGTAAGTTAAGTCGGGGATATTACCTCCGCCAGGGTATCCTCCAAAATCATTTTTTTGGAGCCTATGGCATTGCTGACAGTATCTCGCAAATAGTTTTCCACCATTATCAATTTCTCTTTGACTTAGTGTATTTTCTAAGTTTAGTAAGGTTAGTTTTTCCACATCTGGATAATTGGGAATCTGATTTTGTTCATTTAAAGCAAAGGTATAAATTGTTCCCGGTTTTAAGCTAGGAGTGTGTCTATTATATAATCCATAAGATCCACCCCAACCAGCAGCAATGGTAATATATTGGATGCCATCAACCATGTAGGTTATGGGAGGTGCAATGATACCAGATTTTAAATCGTATTCCCATATAACAGATCCAGTATTAATATCATGGGCCCTAAAAAGTCCTTTTGGGTCTCCTTGAAAAACCAAATCATCTGTTGAAAGTACGCCTGAATTCCATGGGGTTTCATGATCATAGGACCAAACCTCTTTCTTTTGAACAGGATCCCATGCAATGAGTTTTCCGTTTTTAAGCTCAATAGCAGAGGCTACTGAGTCAAGGCTTGTCATTCTATTGTTTTCTGGACTTCCTGGCAATCCAGCGGTACCCGTGTTCCATTGTTTTTTATCAAATTTAAAAGTTTGGATTTTTGTGTTTTCTGGACCCTCCACATATTGTATAGTATTGGTTTCAAAATTCTCATCTCTACCATAGATAAAAGAAAGCTCTCTAGAAGGAATAAAAACTAAGTTTTTATTTGGATTAAAAGCCATGGCTTGCCAATTGTGCCCACCCCAAGGCCCAGGAAAAATCTCTTTATTTATATCCTTATGTCTCGCTCCTAAAGTTTCGATTGGTCTCCCTGTTTCGAGATCAACACTTTTTGCCCAGTTGACATAAACAAAAGGGTCGGCAGAGAGTAACTTCCCATTTTCTCTATTTAGTACATAGAAAAAACCATTTTTTGGGGCTTGCATCAACACTTTTTCTTGCTTATTGTTGATTTTCAAGTCTGCCAAAATAATCTGTTGAACCGAAGTATAATCCCACGTATCGCCAGGAGTTGTTTGATAGTGCCATTTCAGCTTTCCTGTTTTTACCTCCACCGCCAAAATGGAACAGAGGTAGAGGTTATCTCCGCCACCGGGACTCCTAATTTCTTGATGCCAGGGGGAGCCATTGCCAGTGCCTACATAAACCAACTCTAACTCTGGATCGTAGGCAAAAGAATCCCAGGTGGTTCCACCGCCACCATATTTCCACCATTCTCCGTTCCAAGTTTCCACAGCTTTTTTCATTGCTTCTGATTCAAAAGGCTTTTTTGGGTCACCTGGGACAGTATAAAACCTCCATATTTTAGCACCTGTCATTGCATCATATGCTGTAAAAAAACCTCTCACACCATATTCTGCACCGCCATTTCCAATTAACACTTTTCCATCAAAAACTCTAGGAGCACCAGTGATGGTATAACTCCATTCGTCTCTAAACCCTTCAATGGTGTCAACGGTCCAATTAACACTTCCTTTTTTTGAATCAAGTGAGATCAAGCGACCGTCTAATGTCCCTACAAAAACACTTCCCTTATAAATGGATACACCTCGATTAACCACATCACAACAGGCTAACTCTCCTGTTTCTTTGGGGACCTTAGGGTCATAGGTCCATAGAATTTCTCCTTCTCTTACATCAATTGCATAAACAACACTCCAAGGTCCAGTTAAAAACATAATTCCATCTACGACCACTGGAGTGGCTTCAATACCCCTTTTAGTTCCAAGATTTATGTGCCATGCGAGGCCCAAATCTGAAATGTTTTCCTTAGTTATTTGATTTAAACTACTGAACCTATCTTCTGAATAATTTTTTCCATAAGTAAGCCAGTCACCTTCATACATGTTTGCGTTGGATAGCACTTGGTCATTTACTCCCTCAACGGTTAGGACCGTAATTTCATTTTGGCATGAAAAAGCAAGGGCAATAAATAAACCTAAAAAATAGTTTGATTTCATTTTGGTATATGGTTAGTTAAAAGCAATTTACAAAAAATATATAACGCAATGAAATAAGAAAAGTCAGAACGCGGTAATTCTTGATTTATAGAACCAACTGTTAAGGTTCTATTTTAAGAAACAAGGGTTTGTTTTTAAATGATGAACAGAAACATTGGGTTATTTACATGACCAATGCGAGCCATCGCACAAGTTATAGGGATTATTTGTGTTTCCACAGGTACACTCAACATTTACATAGATGTCTCCAACTAATACAGTATCCATTTCTTTTACTAAATAACTGATGTTTATTTATTCCAAGGTTAATTCAGTATCAAAGAATTATTAATTGAGTGCTAAAATTATTTGTGGATTACCTTATTTTTTATGCAAAAAAATACAGCTACCATTGATAGTAATGCATAATACCCATGTTCAAGGGCTATAGATTTAATTTCTACTGGGCTGAGTATACCCGTATAATCATAACTGTAAATACCAATTATAGCAGCAGTATTGATAAGGCAAATTGCAAAAAGTCTTTTTATGAGATTCCAATTTTTATGCCAGCGAGTGTCATTCTTAAAAGGAATACTAAGAATCACTTGTATTAAAAATAAAGAACCAAAGAAAAAATTGTGCGATGACATTGAAGTAAAATAGCGTCTAAACTCAGCTTCAACAATCAAAAGTCCAATAATGAAATAACTCAAAAAAAACATGTTTAACTTATTTTTAATCAAACCCATAATAGCTACAATAGCTATGATTAGACTAAAAGTAGCCACTAATTCATATTTCAAATCTGCCATTTTTTCAATCCTTTGGTAGCATATTATTTTATTTAAATCAAATTCTAAGAACCAACCTAAGAGCTCATTTTTGAGAATGAGCGTAGGGTAAACAAAAAACCCTCCAACTAAGGAGGGTGCACAAGAAATAAGAATTAATTATTGCTGTTTTTCCATAAAAGCAGTTAATTCTTTAGAATACCATAAGTCTGAGAAGAGCGCATTGACCTCAACAATTTTATCGTTCTCCCATTTGTAGCTGAAATGACTTCTATTCGTATGCGTTTCGCCAGACATTTTTGAAGTTGCTGTCCAATCAGTCCACTGGTTGGACCACGTTTCTCCATTGCCTTCATTCCAATTTTCACCATGATAGTGAATCGTTTCTATCCAGCCATCAGGAAAAGAAATGTTATCAAACATACTGTGATGAAGGGGGGCTAAGCCCATAAAATCTTCTTTTTTTAATTCAATATTGTTAAATCTAACAATGCAATCTTCTGAAAGGATACTTCCATCAAAATTGTTATCAACATATCCTTTCATAAGTTTTGCAACAGCTATTGATTTTTCATCTTGGTTTGTTACAGTAGCTGTGGCTTTAGTTTCGGGTGCTGCACAATTAATTAGTAAGAGGCATAAACATGATAAAGTTAAAATTTTTTTCATTTGAATTGATTTACGATTAATACATAAATATACAAAGATGCCATAAATTGAAAGTTATAGTATAATTATTTTTTTTATTCCAATATTATAAAAACATTCATCCTAAAGGGGGTATTTGAAACTTAAATAAAGAGTCATAGACCGCATAGAGAATCCATAATCCAATGATCAATGCTATTATGAAATCTACCTTTTTGGGAATTGTAAAATTATTACCGGTTATAATCTCCCTTAAAATCCCCCAAAGGATTACAACAAAAAAGCTGATTAGAACAAAATTATTTGGCATGTTTAAAAAATTGGAGTCTAAAAAGGATTTAGTAAACCATCAGTTAAAAATGTACTAAAAGTAGTATTTATAGTTAACAGCAGTGGTTGTTCTTTGATATTCATCTTTTATTTTAAAAGGCTAAATCAAAAATAAAAGTAGTTTACTTTTAAAAAAATAGATATTATGATATAATTAGTATTAAAATTTCCCCTTTATCCTATTTTTTCGGTCACCTATTGAAATCTAAAATTATAAGAAAGGGAAATAAGTGGGCTTCTTAGAACAGATAATTCATAAGCACCTAAAGGGCTGCCTAAAAAGACATCACTATCAATTTTACCATTTCGTTGAGTGTAGTAGATGTTGAAAGGATTCCGTTTTCCATAGACATTGTATACTGTGAAGATCCAATCCCCTTTGAATCGTTTATTAGGGTCTTTTCTATAGGAGATTTTCCAAGAAAAATCCAACCTATGATAGGTCGGCAGGCGAGAATTATTTCGTGATAAATAAATTGGAATTTTAACGTTCTGCTGTTCAAAAATACCATTCGCAATGGTGTAGGGCCTACCTGTTTGACCCACAAAATTAAAACTAACTGTGTTGTATAGATCTCCTTCAAAATTGATGGTTGCATTAAAAGTATGCGGACGATCAAAATCTGAAGCAAACCAGCTGTTGTTATTAATTCTAAACGCTGGGTTTTGTTCATTAGATTTTAATAAGCTTCTAGACCAAGTGTAGTTGAAAACACCATTGAATTTTCCGATTGTTTTATTTAAATTCAATTCAATACCATAAGATTGACCCTCAACTTGTGTAATTTCATTTTCAATAAATTCAGACAGGAAAAAATCTGCTCCTTGCCGATACGTTAGGTTATTGTCAGTTTTTCTGTAGTATCCTTCGAGAGAAAATTCCAAATATTTCTCTGGAATATTTTGGTAAAGTCCAAGCCCATAAGTATTGTTTTTCTGAGGGGAGATATAACGATCAGAAATTTTCCAACGAGAAGTTGGCAGTGGTGAATTTGTATTATATATATTTTGGATATATTGAAAAATTCTAGCATAACTCATTTTTATAGAAGTATTATCTGCTATTTTATAATTGATCCCCAAACGAGGCTCTGGGTTGAAATAATTAATGACTGTTTCTTGCTCTTCAAAAGAGGTAATACCATCAAATAAACCGTTTTCATCGTATTGCGCTTCATCATAAGGCCCCAATAGCATAAATTGAGTAAGCCTCAAGCCACCAGAAACAGAAAGCTTTGGGGTTGGACGCCAATCTAAATTGGCATAGATAGAAGACTCATAGCCTGTTTCTTTTGATAGTTCAACAGGATTTATTGAATTGCCGTTTCCTGGATCCAAGCTCCCAGGGCTTATTTGATACCTTTTAGTCTCAAGCCCTAAATAATAACCCAAATCCTCTTTTTTATTGTTTGTAAATTCAAATTGAGCTCTAGTGTATTGTATTCGAGATTTAAAACCAATGACATTGTCTGAATCAATTTCTGGGAATAAGTTTTGAGGAGTATAATCACTGTGAATTAAGTATCCTGTTAGATTCGTTTCATTTTTAAATGTATGCAACCATCTCAATGTATGATTTTGAGTTTTATAGTCATATTGATTGGCTTGAGCTACAATATTTTCAACCGATGAAACCAGATCCAATTGATAAAAATCTTTGGAATAAAAATGTGTGTAGGTAAATTGATTGCTTGAGTTGAGCAAGTACAATAATTTGACAGTACTATCAAAAAATTTGGCTTTAGTGTTTTTTAAACGAGGCACCAGTAGAGGAAAAAAAATGTCGCTTAATCCAGCTCTTCCACCAGCAATCATCAATAGTTTGTCTTTGATAAGGGGAGTGGTAACGGTCAGTTTACTAGACATCAATCCAATGCCTCCTTCTAATTTGAATTTATCTACAAAAGGATTTTTGACCTTAATGTCAAGAACTGAAGCAATTCTGCCACCATATTTTGAAGGAATATTGGCACGATAGATATCAACACCAGCAATAACATCAGGAGTGAAAACAGATAACAGTCCAAAAAGGTGAGTAGGATTGAAGACTGGAGCGGCATCATAAAAAAGTAAATTTTGGTCTAAAGACCCACCTCGAATCGAAACCCCATTACTTACATCTCCTGAATTGTTGACACCTGCCATTAAAGAAATACTTCTTAATACATCAAATTCCCCAAGGGCTGATGGTGCCTTTTTCAATTCTCTAATGTTGAGCTCCAACACACCCATTTGAGTGCTTTCAATATTTTTGTTGCGTTTTTGAGCTAGAAGCACAACCTCTGACAGTTCCTCTTCTTCTACCTCCATTGAAATAGTGAGGGTTTTATTGCCGTTTAGATCAACCATAACGTTTTTTGAGCCATAACCTAGATAGTCAATATTGAGAGAATAGTTGTCCTGCTTTAACTTCTTTGTAAAAATTCCATTTAGGTTTGTGATACCTCCGCAATCACAAGGTGAAATGATGATCGTCACACCACTGAGAGGGTTTTCTGATTCTTGATCAATCACTTTAAGGGTTAGGGAATAATCTTGACCAAAAGAAAAGCTGCTCACCCCAAAGATGAAGAGCAAGAGTGTTACTATAAGAAGTTGTTTTTTTATTTTCAAACCTAATTTCTTGTTGAGTCTCTTGGATAATTATCATCACCATCTCTAACACCGTCTCCATCAGTGTCAGGATTGTTAGGGTCTGTTCGTCTTGATGTTTCGATCACATCTGGCAATCCATCTTGATCTGAATCTAGAGGTACGCTTTCAATATTTAGTGGGTCAGTTTCAGCAGCTTCTTCAAATTCATCTGAATAGCCATCATTATCATCATCTTCATCCACACAATCTGGAATGAAATCGTTGTCATAGTCAAGGGGAACATTCTGGGCATCTAAATCACTTGAATCACAGCTGTTTTCATAGGATAAAATATATCCATCGCCATCGGCATCATTATCACATACATCTCCCAGGCCGTCCCCATCTAAATCAGATTGATCTACATTGGGTAAAGTGACGCAATTGTCCTCTTTATTTAAAATACCATCATTATCTAAATCTAGATTTTCTTCTGGGCTTTCTAATTCACCAAAAAGAGAGCGATAGGCCTGACTCAAGAGAGAAGTTCTAGACCTTGACTCATCACAAGGAGAATAATAAGTTATGGGATCAGGGAGGGGATCTCCAAAATTTTCAGGTTCTAATCCAATTAAATCACCTAAAATTTTATCAGGTTGATTTCTACGTTCTATAAACACTGTTTTTATTTCTGAGGCACCTGTGCTAAATCTCCCTAAAACAGTTTTATCTGGAGTTGTCAAACCATAAATATTTCCAATCAAGGCAGTGGGCAAGGGTGCATTCAACCCGCTGTTATTGTCTACAAGATCTTTTATGGTTTTATAATATTTATAGGCATCTTGAGAAATATTTAGTTGAATCACTTCAACTAAAATATCTTGCTTTGAATAAAGAGGCAGTTTGCCTACAAGCAAGTCAGAAATTTGCTTTCCATTGGTAAACTCATCACTAAAAACAATCACCTCTTCATTATAATTTATCTTCCAGCAACTCTTATCACAGGCGTAGGTGTAGTAGTCTTTTGTAAGTAAGGGATTATTAACCTGTGTAAGACATTCTCCGTTTCTGAAAACACCCAATTCACAAATTTGGCAAAAACGCTCTTTTTCATAAGCTCTATATTGATACAAAAAATAGTTTTTTTGATCAGCAGGGTCGAGAAAATCAATTCGTATCTCATGGCCGGGCACATAACCGTCATAGGATTCATCATAAGTCATTTCTGTATTAAACTCATACGAAATATCAAGGATAGGTACTTGTTTCGGAACAACTTCACTAGTTGATTTATACACCTCTCCATTGGGCAGTGTGACTTCTATCTCCCATCGGGATCCAGATACAACTTTAAATTCATTTGATAGAACGTAACTCTCATTTTTTTCTTCAAAACGAAAACGTTCTTTAGATTCAGAATTAACTAATTCTACAGTACATCCTGAAACAAATTTTAATTTGTATTTATTAAATTCTAATAAGGTTTTTTCAACGGTAACGTTAGTGGCTCCTGGAACCGTAGAAGCAATACCATTAATGATTATTATGTCTTCCTTATAATCGAATTCTGGAACAAAAGGGTCTATACAAGAAAAAAAAATAGTACAAGGCAAAAAAACTAATGCACGCACTACATTTTCAAAAACCTTGGTTAATTTTCTTTTCAAGCTGAACTGGTTACGATGCAAAAGTAAAAATCCAATTGAAACTAGGATCTATTAATCAATATAATTGTGGTTTTACTATCAGTCCGCTGTCCTTCAATTTTTGTTAAAATTATAATCCTATCTTTATAGCAATGACATTTTAGAAGATTCAGTGAGCATCCAAATACCCTCATAATTATTGTTAAAAGCAAAGAATAAATCTGATTTTCCAATTGATGCCGTTATCACGTGGGTTGATGGGCGCGATCCTAACTTTAGTAGAAAAAGAAATAAATACCTCAATGAAATTGAAGTAAAGCAGATCAATAAACCTACAAGATTTCATGAAGTTGGAGAATTGTATTTTGTTATCAAATCAATTTTCAAGTTTGCACCCTTCATTAGAACAATTCATATTGTTACAGACGATCAAATCCCCGAAGTGATTGATAAGTCAAAAGGGTGGTCAAAATATTATAGAGATAAAATTAAGGTAGTTGATCACAAAGAGATTTTTAGAGAGTATAAAGAAGTTCTTCCTTCGTTTAATATTTTATCTATTGAAAGCTTATTGTACAAAATCATCGGTCTCGCTGAACATTTTATCTATTTCAATGATGATATGTTTCTAATCAAGCCAACTTCACCCACAGACTGGTTTCACAATGGATTGCCTATCATCAGAGGGCATTGGATTTCATTTTCTGACCGTTTGTGGTATAAAAAAGTGGTTAGTATCTTATTCTTTCATAAAAAAAGAAGATGGAGTTTTAAAAAAGCGCAAGAACGAGCTGCAAAAATTGTAGGTTATCAAAAAAAATATTTCAGGACATATCATAATCCAAGGGCATTGACCAAAACCCATTTCTCTACCTTTTTTGAAAGAGAAAAAACACACCTAGAACAACAAATTAAACCACGCTTTAGAACAAATAATCAGTTTAATGCCTATGTGCTATCGTGGCACTATGCGCTTCAAAAAAAGGAAGCGATACCTTCTGATGAATTACATCTAGAGGAGGTTAATTTTTCAAAAATAAATAGGCCAGAAAAAGTGCTAAATGCCATTAAAAAAGCAAATGCTACACAAACTACACAGTTTTTAAATCTTCAAAATTTAGAATTAGTAAATACAAAGTCATTGCAAACTATTATTGATATGCTAGAACAGATTTTGCATATAGATTTAACCAAAGCACCCTAAAGGGATTGCTTCTTCAAAGAGCACATAGTATAATTAGTTTTCCTTATGGTGTTATTGTTTAAACTAATAGAATTTATTTTTATCAAACAAGTGATTAATTAATTTTAAATTAATAAGTGATGGTTTAAAAGAATATTGTCTTTTCTACTTTTTCTGTTGGTGTTGAATAATAATGAGTGAGGATTATGTTAGGTTTAAATGATATTCAATATTTCTACGAATTCCTATTTTGGGTAATAGCTTTCTTAATTCTTAGGGTAGTTTGGCATAGACCCAAAGTTAGATTAGGATATGGTTATGCAGTTACTGCCTTTAATTTTTTTGCCATTGTCATGTATGCCATATCCTCTTTGTCGGGTCAGATGGAACCAATAGACGCTTTTGCCTTCGCCTTTCTACATGCTATGGTTTCATTTGTAATGTTGACCTTAATATACAAAGAGATCAATATCGAAAAAAGTAAAGGACAGCAGAAGTTGGAAATCAACAAGTAAATGATCTTCTAAGTTCGAATGAGTTATTTGTTGAAACCAACCAATATTAGATTCATTATCAAACAGTAGGCTCCACCATTTTAAGAATAACTAAAATTGTAAAAACCCATTAGCTTCGCAGGCTAGTTGAGTAGTGCATTAGGCGAGGCATTTAAGTATCCAATGTCTACCAGGAATTGATCCAGTTTTTGAATGGTGTCTACAAAGGGGCCATTTGATTTCCTACCGTAATTAAAAAAGGCGTGGTCTTCTCCTTCATATAGATAAAGCCTAGAGATATTCCCAAACTTTTTCATCTTAGAGTCAAAGAGCACCACGGTTTCATGAGGAACTAACCCATCACTATCTCCATGGAAAATTAGGGTTGGAGGGGTTTTGCTGTCAATAAAATTATAGGGTGAAAACTGGAACGGATCAACCCCAATAGTTTGTTTTAACCGTTGAGCAACTTGTTTATCTACTTCAAACAGGGGTTTAGAAGAGGTTATCACCACTGGATTAAAAAGAATCATAGCATT
>CENP01030290.1_pt1 | contig 12389 bp, 14 predicted proteins | sample 361281 | NCBI WGS metagenome assembly CENP01 (sample SAMEA2591122, study PRJEB7988) | marine metagenome | biome: marine biome (ENVO:00000447); feature: deep chlorophyll maximum layer (ENVO:xxxxxxxx); material: saline water (ENVO:00002010), including plankton (ENVO:xxxxxxxx) | depth 70 m
ATTCCTGGGATACCCTCTGCTGGAAAATTAGTAGCCCCCGGTACTATATAGTTCTCTGCAGTTGAAGGCACATATTCCAAAACGGCATTCATGGATGTTGGTCCGTCATAACTTAAGGTTTGAGCCTGCCCATCTAATAAGGTTTTACCTTCTTTTGTAAATAAGGTGATGGCTCCAGTACTTCTTTGAAAATAGGTTATGTCTATTTGTTTAGCAATTTCGTTGATTGCAAGATCTCTTTGATCCTCGAGCTCTGCCGTTGTTCTGTTATTATTACCAAAGTTAACAATTTCTAGGTTTGTATCAACGACGACTTGCATTTTAGCATTTATATCTGTTATCGCGTCCTTTATTTGATTGTTGGCTAATAGCCTCATAGACTGTACTTGGTCTGATAGACGGGCAAGTTCTTGAATAATATCTTCCGCAGCATTTACGGCTAAAGATTGATTGGGAGCTATCTCTGGAGCGATTGCTAGCGCATCGAATTGAGCACCAAGTTCTGCAATTTTGTGAGAAATAGAGTTATTATCAGCGGGACGACCAAAAAAATTATTAATCTGAGTTAAAAAATTATCTTTAACACTGAGTTTCTCGAGCTTTCCAGTTTCTGTTCTAACCTGTTTAAGTACACCTTGATCAACTGTTCTGCCAATGGTTCCTATTTCAACGCCAAAACCTACGCCATCAATATTTCTGGGTGTCGGATTAACGATTTTTTTCGAATATCCCTCAGTATTTACATTCGCAATATTATTGGAGATAACCTGTATCGTACTTTTTGAAGTCGATAGCCCGCTTATGGCATTTCCTAGCGCTCCTTCTAGTGACACTATTTAGCTCCTTGAGGTATAAATTGTAAAAATATCATAGCTCTTGATTTAGACCTACTGAGACGGGAGCCTGGTATGCTTGACGCGTCTCCCTATTTGATGATCCTAGTTTGCTGTATCCGGAGGTTTTATTCTGGTGATCAATTGCTGCCTCTGAAATTATTCGAAATAAGTGCTCACCAGCATCTAAGCGTGCACGCAGTCGGTTAGCATTTTCCTCAATTATACCATTGAGGCTCACTACAGCAGTCTCTATATTTTCAAGAAGCTCCGGTTCTATTTTTTTTAGAAATTCGCTACTACCAATGATTTTAAACTGCTCTTCATAAGAATTGGTCAATTTTATTTTATCTTTTTGAAGCGATTTAATTTGATTTGCCCGACTCTGGCCGGCAAGAATGTCATTTTCGCTTTTTAAAAGTAAACTTAAACGTTCTATAGTATCTAAGAATTTGTCCGTGCTAATTTTAGTATTTATCATAAAATTTCCAGTAAACTATTTAACTTCTTGTAATTTTAGCAAATCTCTTTGAATCATATCTGAAATTCCAATACCACCATTTGCGGCCATTGATTTTCCCACTTCGTCTATCATTAGTGACTTCCAAATTTTTTCAGCATGGCCACCTCCAAATGGTTCGGATGGTTCTATGCTGGCAAACATAGGTTGGAGCATTTGACCTAAGAAAAATGCTTCGAATTGCTCTGCAACTTCTCTTGATTTGGCGACACTATCTATTTTACCCAAAGTCGGGGGTATTTTGGCAGCCTGAAGAGCAATTATTCCGTCTGAACCGATACTCATATTCTCCATGCTATTTCTCCTTACATTACCGCAATTTCGGCTTGAAGGGCACCAGCGGCTTTAACCGCTTGCAAAATAGTAATTAGATCTCTTGGACCTATACCTAGAGCATTTAGACCATTAACTAAGTCTTGAAGCGTAACCCCCTCATTTACTACGACTAATTTCTTTTCCTGATTTTCGTCAACAGCAACGTCAGTCCTCGCAACAGTTGTCGTTTCGCCAACTTCCGCAAAAGGCCCCGGTTGGGAGACTTGGGGTGTTTCTGTAACTCTAATTGTAAGACTGCCTTGCGCAATTGCAACAGTGCTAATCTGAACATTATCACCCATGACTATTGTACCACTTTGTTCGTCAATAATTATTCGTGCTAATTGATCTGGCTCAATTCTTAACTGTTCAATATCTGTTATGAGACCAACCACATTATTTTCATAATCTTTTGGAATCATTACCAGTAAAGTTCCGGGGTCGCGGGGTCTAGCTGCATCTGTTCCAAGAAAAGCATTTATGGCTTGAGCCATTCGCCTAGAGGTTGTGAAGTCGGGGTTACGTAAGCTTATGTGAAGTTTCTTTAGTGATGCTAAATCAAACTTAATTTCTCTTTCAACAATGCCGCCATTTGCAATTCGAGCACTTGTGGGAACTCCCTTAGTAACCGTTTCACCTTCTCCACCGGCAGTAAAACCGCCGACAGCAACTTGTCCCTGAGAGACTGCGTATACCTGGCCATCGGCGCCAAGCAGCGGAGTTACTAAGAGCGTTCCTCCTAAAAGATTAGAAGAATCTCCCAAAGCACTTACAGTAACGTCAATTTTGTTACCTTGACGCGCAAATGCAGGCAGTGCCGCTGTAACCATTACAGCTGCGACATTTTTGGAGTCTAAACCTGCTTCGGTTGGTTTTACGCCAAGACGTTCAAGCATCGCTAATAGACTTTGTTTTGTGAAATGTCCGTCTTGTAGGCTATCGCCAGTCCCATTTAATCCAACCACGAGGCCATATCCGACCAATAGGTTTTCGCGGACTCCCTCAAAATTCGCAATATCCTTAATTCTTGATGCCGCTGATGCTTCGAGAGATGAATTGGTTACTATAAATAACGTAAAAATCAAATAGATTATTTGTTTTGTTAAATATCTATCGGAATATCTGCTTATAATTCCCACCATTTCTTCTATTCCTTAAGCTCGTGTTATTATTCTTTCCTAAGTTAATGCTAATTTTATGCCAACTATTAAATTTGATAACCACATGTTTTAAATGGATTATAAGCTATCAAATATTATTTTACGTAAATTAATTGATACAACTAATTTCCAGTAGGCATATTTTGCCTCTATACTCTCAAGCGCCACATATATACAATTCAACTAAGTTTTAAGGTTCGCGACAGTTTGCGTCATTTCATCTATGGTCTTGAACAGCATGGCAGATGAATTATATGCATTTTGGGTTATCATTAGATTTGAAAACTCAAACTGCACATTTGTATTTGATAATTCCTGCGAAAACGGTCTAAATATGGCGAATTCATTCACAGCTGTCGCGTTTGGGCTATCATCATTCACCTGCTTTAATTGCGGAATGCCAGAAAGAATTGATTGTTGAAACAAATTTCCTTGTATGCGATCTAATCCATTCTCATTTGCAAAGACGGCTATTGGCAGTTTATATAAAGTTTGTTGGGTTCCATTAGAAAAATTTCCTCTTATTCGTCCAGAAGCGTCAAATTCAAAGCTATTTAGGAATCCTTTGGTTCTGCCATCACGATCGAAGTTAAAAAAATTAAATTCTTCGCCAATGGCGCTTAAATTGGTTAAATCTAGTTCGAAAGTTGTCGTTAAACCCGTATTTGACACAATCGTGACATTTTCTGTTGTGCCTCGAGGCAATTTCCCAATACCGTTGAAGGTTATATCTGATGAAGTCGTTGAAGTTCCATTACTTGGAATAATTTTGAGATTGAATTCTTGGGGGTTTGCGTTGCGCGTTAATTGAATAGCAAATGGTTCGAGATTTCCAGCCGAGTCAAAAACACTCGCATTTGCTATATGAGATGCTCCTGGTACTGTAGTTGAAGGCACATTTAGAGCTATTGAAGCGTTTAGCGTTGATGCTGCTTGAGCTTGTTCCGCAGTATCAAAAAATGTTTGGTCTACACGAGTAGCGACGGGTGCAGCATTTAAATTTATTGATCCGTCAGCAGCTGGGACATACCCATAAAGGAAATTACCGTTTTTATCGGCAAGATATGCTTCATTAAATTGATTCCCGTTTTCATCAATACCTTGCGGGCCAGAAATTTGTTCAAACTGACCATCACGTGTAAAAAAGGTATCACCTGTTCCATCGGTCAGACTATTCATTACGTAGAATCCCCGACCGTCTATCGCCAAATCTAATTTATTTATGGATGAATTGATTACGCCTTGTTGGTTTATGTAATTGCGAGTCGCAGTTACTAATCCACCATTATCTCGGGAGCTCCCAAATGTTGTGCCTAGAAAAGTTTTAAAATTAGTTGCCTGAGCTTTATAGCCGCCGGTATTCATATTTGTCAGGTTTTGTGAGATACTACTAAATGCGCTCTCTTGTCCAAGCATTCCTAAAGTTGGTGTAGCAAACATTCCATAAATTGGCATTTAAATTTCACTCCGATATAAAAACTATTACAAATAAGTAAGCAAAAAAGGTGCCAAGTTCGATTTTTTATAAGCTACTGAATTATATAAAATTATTGGAAGTCAGTTTATTATTTAAGTATTATATTTTTTTATTAAGCTTCGTTAGTGCAATCTTTACCTACTTATACTAAAGTATAGACATTATGAAAATTATTCGTACACCAAGCGGATCTCATTCAAAGATTCAAAAAACAAGCAAAAAGTCGGTTATTAAGGGCGAGTCTTTTGCTAGTAAACTCGATGGTTTAGGAAATGCTGTCAAGAATACTGTTCCAGCAGAAGATCTGGGTGCCGTCTCTGGTATTGGGTCGGTACTGGCAGCTCAAGAATTATCCAAAGATCAAGATAACGGTTCAAATAATCGAGCGATACGCTTTGCAACTGATATACTTGATAGATTGGATGAAGTTCAGCGCGACATACTTTTGGGTAATTTATCAAAAGATCTCTTAATAAAATTGGCACAGCAATTACGTTCTAGGAAGAAAAACATCTCTGATCCAGTTCTATTGCAAATAATAAAAGATATTGAATTACGAGCGGAAGTCGAACTTGCTAAATACACATAGTTCGATACGTTAGGGTAAAACAACAATTATCTAGAAATTATTATTTCTTTAAATAAATATTTTTCACAAAATAAACTTAAAGAGGGCTTGTCGAAACCCTCTCGGATAATTATAAAACTTCGCACATTTGAAACACCAACATTAATAATTGAGTTCAGGAACGACATGGTAAAGGAAGTTAAGTTACCTTCAGGTTACAAGCCAACTGATAAAGAAAAATTTATGAATGCCAAGCAACAAGAATACTTCAGGCAGAAATTGAGTAATTGGAGGTTAGATTTACTAGATGATGCAAATGAAACGCGTCAAAATCTTCAAGAAACAAGTATTGCTGAAGCAGATATTGCTGACAGGGCTTCTACGGAAACGGATAGGTCATTGGAGTTACGGACACGGGATAGAGCTAGAAAATTAATCAGTAAAATAGATGAGGCACTCGAACGAATTGAGGATGGAAGTTATGGCTTTTGCGTTGAAACTGATGAACCAATTGGCATTAAAAGACTTGAGGCTAGACCTATTGCTACTCTAAGCTTGGAGGCCCAAGAGCGACATGAAAAAATGGAAAAAATATACAGGGATGATTGATCTTAAAAAAAAAGGGCCGATAAAATATCGGCCCTGAGTTGGTTCAAATCCCAATTTAGGGTTAGAACGGGAATATTATATCTATAATTTGGGTTCCCACTCGAGGTTGTTGAAGATCAGACAATGTACCTCTGCCTCCATAAGCTACCCTCATTTCAGCAATTTTATCATGTCCAATCGTATTCGTGCTATCAATATCCTCTGGACGTACAACGCCCGTGACCATAACTTCTTTCATTTCAAAATTTACTTTAAGTTCCTGACGAGCAAAAATTACTAAATTACCATTCGGAAGAATTTGTGTTACTATGCCAGCTAATTTCACCTCTAAGGTTTCACTTCGATCGATATTTCCCGAACCTTCAGTGTTATGAACAGTGCCGAGGCTGGTAGTTGTCGCTGCAGCGATTCCTTGTGGTAATTTTTTAGTCAACTCTGCTTCTAGACCAAATAAGTTAGTTAGATCGCTATCTTCATTGTCATTTCGAGCTCGGGTTGTTTTATTTGCTAAAGTTGCTTTGTCTGAGATGTTCAAACTAATTGTTAAAATATCTCCCACTTCACTAGCTCGCTGATCTCGAAAAAAAGCTCGAGCCCCTGGTCGCCATAACGAATTTGCATTATGGCTAATTCTTTTAATACCTGGCATAGGCATACTAATCGGTCTATAATTTGGACGTTTTGTTGGGTTCACGATTTCAGTATTTTTTGGTCCTTTTCCAACTTCAGATAATCGTGTGAACGTATTGCAACCACCCAGATTTAACATGACTAAGCTTAATAAGATTAAACCCAAATAGTTGAGATATATGTTGCTTATTTTCATTTGATTTCCTTGATTTATAAAATGACTAGTTAGGTTTTTATTTAAAAGCGATTCTATTAAGTAAGTTTACACTTACCATGTCCTCTCCGATTACTTTCGCTTCGACAATTTTTTTACTTTTATGATTTCTTATTCTAATGATGTCACCCTTGCTTCCCGAATCCTGAGCCCTGCCCCGAGTTGTCAATTGCAGTCCACGGCTTGTGAGAGATACAGTAACGAGATCACCCTTTTGGACTAACTTAGGTCGTTGTAAATAGTTGCTGGTAAGCGGGGTGTTAGATGGTATTCGTCTTTTTGCTGCCATTCCAACTATTTCTTCCTCATCCCGAAGAACGCCATTTCGTAATTTGCGGCTTCTCACTTTGATCCATTCAATATCATCCTTAGTTATAACATCATTTCGTTTAAGATTTTTATTTAGCGTTGGAATTTCCATTAGTCTATGAACTCTTCCAGTTAATCTAAAACGCTGAACATTATTAGAATCTCCGGGAACACTAAGCGTTGCGATGAAGCGGCCTGTGGTTTTTTTGACCGTCAATCCTGTAATGTTAATTGTTGAGTTTTTATTCGTTGAGACATGTATACTCAAACTTCGATTATTCATATCAATTTCAATATTATTTCGATAACCTCGATCATAAAAAGCTTTTTTGAGTGCATCGAGAACCTCATCTTCGTAGATTTCATAACTCGCTCGTTCTACTATTACGTGCGTCTTTAAGCTCAATGGCCTCCATTTGAGACCATGAGCCCTCGCTACTCTATAGAGCCACTTGGCATCGAAGCGGGCTGATTTCCCTGGTTTAGGTGAATAGGCTATTCTTGAATTTTTTTTAATCCCAACATTTGTAAAAACTTCACCAAGTAATATATGATTATTTTCAACGGTAATGTAGGGAATTAGTTCTACAATTTTAAGTGACTCTGCAGACAATGCACTGGATTTGTTGGATTTAACTATATTTTTTGCATTTAAGGTATTTAAACTAATCAAATAAAAAAATACGCTTATGATCAACAATAATACAGCAAGTTTATTAAAAGTTTGTGATATGTAAAATTTTAAATTTATCATAGTTTTACTCTTATTTGGTTTGATTTAACGCAGACATCATTTGGTCCGAAGTCTGTATAACCTTGGAATTCATCTCATACGCTCTTTGAGCAGATATTAATTCTGAGACTTCTGAAACCGCATTCACATTTGAAGTTTCGAGAAACCCTTGCAGCATGGTACCAAAACCTACAGCACCAGGAGTACCAGTGGTTGCTGTCCCAGAGGCTGGTGTTTCGAGATATGTATTCCCACCAATCGACTCTAAACCTGCATCATTTGGAAAGCTTGCGAGCTGTATTTGCCCAGCATTTGTAAATGCTACCTGTCCCTGAGTTTTTACTAGAACCTCTCCAGCAGAATTAATTGTTACATCAATAGCATTAGCATCAACTGTAATTGCAGGAACAATCGGATTTCCGTCATGGGTAACAATTTGACCATTTGGACTTAATTGAAATGAGCCATCCCTAGAATAACCTATTGTTCCATCTGGCTGTGTTACTTGAAAAAAACCATTGCCTTGAATGGCAACATCAAACGTGTTGTCCGTTGATGTTAAGTTGCCTTGTTCATGGATTCTATATACTGCTGCCATTTTAACTCCTAGCCCAAGTTGAACACCAGATGGAACAATTGTTCCGGCATCAGAAGACGTTGAGCCGACACGTCTCAAATCTTGGTATATTAAATCATGAAATTCTGTTCGTCTTCGCATGTACGCTGTTGTATTCATATTTGCGATGTTGTTTGAAATTACTTCTACATTTTGCTGTTGAGCCAGCATTCCTGTTGCTGCTATATCTAGTGATCTCATCTTCCCATCCTTTTCAATTTTTTAAATTTATGTCGTTTTAAAATATTATCTTATTGAACTCTAAATTCTCGGTGTTAAATCTTGAATCATTTTTCTTTGCCTTGAGTCTTCTTTATCTATAAATTTTCGCACGCTCTCGTATGCTCGTTGTACCTCAATCATCTGCGTTATCTCACTAATTGGTTTTATGTTTGATGATTCGAGTTTTCCCTGAAGAATGTTGGGTTTTTCTGAATCGGATGCTTGTTCTTCTGTAAATAGCAATCCCCCTGATCTCTTCTGCAACTCTTGTGGTTTCTCAAATTCAACAATCCGTATTTGACCCAGTGGTCCATTATCCGTTGAGACTGTTCCATCAGGAGCGATGGTAATTTTCTTATCATCTGGCGCGAAGAAAAATGGTGTTCCAGCTTTTGATAGTATTGGTTGGTTATTTGAATTAACCAATTTTCCATCACTATCTAAACTTAAATGGCCGTTTCTGGAGTATCTTTCGCCATTTTCTGTCTCGACAACAAAATATCCTTTTCCATGAATAGCTAAATCAAGCGGATTATCGGTATGTTTTAAAGGGCCTTCTTCGAGATTATAATATTGAGCAATATCACGAGAGTAAGATAATTTTCCAGAAGTTGCTGTTTGATCGCTTTTGTTATTCACAAGGTGTTGAACAAACAGCATGTTTTCACCTTTGTAAGCAGTGGTATTCATATTTGCTAAATTATTAGCAATAACATCTAGCTTGCGTTTCAAGACCGATTGGCCTGATAGCGCAATATACGCAGTATTTTCCATTTTTCCCGTTCCTTTTTTTAAAGGTTGGTTAATCAAATGCATCATTCATGCCATTATTATTTAATTAATAATATCAGATGGTTATAAAAATAATATCGATTCTTGAGACCAAATATTACGTAGAATAATTTTCTTTCTAGGTATAAGTTGCCACAAATTCCCATTTTTTTTTTAAATTAAATTTTGAGGGTTTTGTTGCGATAGATTTCTTTATGGGGTTTTTCAACTTATTATTAACTATCTTGAAATATAGTAAGGTTGTGAAAAAACGGTCTGGCGTTAATGATCAGGCAGTATAACTTGATTTAAAAAAAATTGGTGGGCAATGGCTGACGAAGAATCAGAACAACTTGATGACACCGCTGACGGTGGAGGTGAGGACGCTTCCAAAGGTGGGGGCAAGGGAAAGTTGATAATTATAATTGTAGCTGGAGTATTGGTCCTTTTGTTAGGGGCTGCCGCAGCCGCATATTTTTTCGGTCTATTCGACTCTAATACAACTGATCAGCAGAATGTAATAACTAAAGCTGGCGAAGTTCCAGAAAATAATTTTGTTGCCCCGGCTTTTTTTTATGAATTACCCGAAATTGCGGTTAATCTGAATACGATCGGACGAAAAGCTGCAAGAATGAAATTGATTGTTTCGATAGAAGTTTCTGATCCAGAATTAATTCCAAAATTAGAGGCTTTGTTGCCTCGTATCATCGATAATTTTCAAGTTTATTTGAGGGAGTTGCGTGTTGGTGATCTCAAGGGTTCCGCTGGAATTTATCGATTGCGCGAAGAGTTGTTGACACGTGTAAATTCTGCGATTGCCCCATCTAAAGTTAAGGGCGTTTTATTTAAAGAAATGCTGGTGCAATAGTTATGGGTTATATCTGTATCACCCAAATAATAATTAACATTAATAACATTGGTATTAAATTGTGACTCCCCCCAGTGAAGAAAATGATGATATTGAGGCTCTCGCGGAGCCCGAGGCCGAAAAGGTAGGGGAAAAGGTTTCTGATGATCAGGACCAACTTGCTGCCGAATGGGAAGAAATGACATCAAATACTGAGGCTACTCGTGTTCTCAATCAAGACGAAATTGATAGTTTGCTTGGTGCCGACCCCCAACAAAAAGGTTCTAATGACGATACTGGTCTTGATGCAATATTGAATCATGGAATGGTAACGAATGATCGTCTGCCCATGCTCGATGTTGTATTTGATCGAATGATGCGATTATTATCTTCATCTCTTAGGAATTTCACTTCGGATAATGTCGAAGTGGCATTAGATAATGTTTCCAGCATGAGATTTAACGATTATATTGAATCCTTGCCGGCCCCCGCAATGTTGGGGGTATTTAAAGCGGACGAATGGGAAAATTCAGGTCTTATTACTCTTGATAGTTCGCTGATATTCTCAACAATCGATATTTTACTGGGTGGAAGACGTGACTCGGCTCCTACTAAACTTGATGGAAGGCCGTTTACGACTATAGAGAGAAATTTACTTGAAGGAATGGTTCGAGTGGTTCTAAATGATTTAGGTAGTGCCTTTGAGCCGATTACTCCAGTAACCTTTAGTTTCGAACGCCTTGAGACAGACCCTAAATTTGCGACTATAGCAAGGCCATCTAATGCGGTTATTGTTGCAAAATTTCGAATAGAAATGGAAGAGAGAGGAGGACTTTTAGATGTACTCATCCCATATGCGACCTTAGAACCTGTTCGCGAGTTATTGTTACAAATGTTTATGGGCGAGAAATTTGGCCGCGATGCAATCTGGGAGACTCATTTAGCAAACGAACTATGGCAAACAGAAATTGACCTAACTGCAGTTCTCGACGAACAAACTATTTCATTAGGTAAAATATTTAATTTAAAAAAGGGTTCAAATTTACTTTTAGACGTAAAATCAACATCTTTAGTTGATATTAAATGTGGAAATATCAAAATGTTTACAGGTGTAATGGGGCGCAAGGCCCAAAATATTGCAATTAAAATACAAAAAAAATTTAGTCAGGAGAAAAATTAATTATGTATATAATTATGGATATTTTTATCGCCATCTTACTTATTTCAGCTATCGGGTATGGAATTATGTTAAATAATAGAATTATGGCATTGCGCAGAGATCAAAAAAGTTTAGAGAAATTAGCTATTAATTTTCAAACAGCCACTAAAAGAGCTGAGGCAAGTATCAGTAAATTGAAGCTTACCGCCCAAAAGTCAGCCGATATTATGAACAAAGGAACCGATCAGGCTGTTGGAATTAGTGATGATTTAAACTTTTTAATTGACCGCGGTCAAAAGTTAGCTGATCACCTAGAAGGATGCGTGAGGATTACCGAACGCAGCAAAGTTAATAAAATAACTTCACTAAAAACAAACAGTAGTTTAAGTGATAATTTGGACAAGAATAATGTAAAATTAGAAGATGTTCATAATCATACAAATATCAATAATCGAAGGGATTTGGGTTCTTTAATTAGTAATCTTAAGGAAAAACCGGTTATTAAATCAGATGTAGAGCTTGAATTTATAAAAGCATTAAGATCTGCAAGCTAATTCACGGATGGAAAAAATAGCAATATGTTTAAACATTCTTTTAAATTTATGAATTGCCTTAAAACTATGGTTACACTATTCATAATGATATTTATTAGCATATTTTTTTCAACTATTTATATTGAAAACCCTAGGTTTTTTTCATCTGCAATGGCTCAAATGAAAAAAAATGAGTTACCTAACAAAGACGCTTTCGGAGAAGGTAAAAGCTCCATAGCAGGCTCTAAATCTACACAAATTAAAAATAGTCCTCTATCTAAACGGTCTAATGAGGATCCAACCCTTTATTCCTCTAAGCAGATTGAAATGTTGCAAAAGTTAGTCAACAGGAGGGAGTTTATAGAGGCCCAATTTGAAGAATTAGCTTTGCGAGAGGGTATTCTCGGTGCTGCAGAAAAACGAATAGACAAAAAAATACAAGAGATGAGAAGATTGGAATTAGCACTAAAAAAATTAATAGCAAATAAAGTAAAAAAATAAATTACTTGTAATTTTAGTAATCAAAATATTTAGAAAGTAAAGTGTGTATTATGGAAATAAAACCAAATGGTTATAAATTTTATTATCTAAACCTTTTAATTTTAGCCTCTTTTTTCTTTTTCCTTTCTGGAGGAAAATTAATTATTGAAGAGCAGAATAAAATTCTATTTCTCATTAAAGATGCTAAAGCTCAAGCTCCATTAAAAAATAATAATCAAGGGGCAGCGTTAAAAGATAAAAATAAATCAAAAAAGATTGATCAAGAAAGTAATTTGTCAATTGATCCTGAAGATGATCCAACTTTATTTACTGACAATGAAATCAGAGTATTACAGCAACTCGCGGAGCGACGAGATTTAATTGAAGCACGCG